>JGI24707J26582_10003617_pt1 | contig 11013 bp, 10 predicted proteins | sample BioPla1DNA1_FD_26582 | JGI IMG/M metagenome (IMG submission 26582) | reverse complement strand
GAGCCCGCTCCCCCGAAGGGCAGCATGCGATCCCCGGCTTTACGCGGCCGCACTTGTACGGGCAATGCCAGTTTGTCCAGATCAAAATCCTCGCAATCGGCGCCCCTTGGAGTCAGGTCTTCCTTGGACATGACTTCTGCCGTGATCGTGAAGTAACCGGCCCTGACTTTCCCAGGCGCTTGAAGTTCTGCAGGCGCCCATTCCCTCGTCAGAAAATCGCCTACAAAGATATGTTTCGCGTTGGCTGAAACCCAAACCCGGGGCAGGGAGAGGCGAAAACTGGAGTTCTCCAGCAGCATCAGGCGCCAGGTTTCAATATGGCTGTAACTAATCTGCAGCAGGTTGCCCTTGTAGGCCTGCAATAATAGTCTCAGCACCCGCCGCTGCATGGCAACTGACAGCTCGGCAAAAACCCGTCGGGGAAACAGCACCTGCCCCTGCCTCCATTGGACATGCTGCCGGGCAATCTGTTCAGCCCTGGCCTTCAGCTCCAGTTCATCCTCCCGGGCCAAGTCGGCAAGCTGTACTAACTGGGCCATAATCTCAGGATTGTACTGTTCAGCCAGGAGGGGCAATAGTTCCTGGCGGATCTTGTTGCGCAGGTAAATGGGCTCAAAATTGCTTTCATCCATCACGTAGGGAACCTCAAAGTCATGGCAGTACTGCATAATATCCTCTTTATACACATTCAGGAGCGGTCTGACGAAAGGGCCCCTCCGGGGCGGAATCCCCGCCAGGCCGTGCAGACCAGTTCCCCTTAGGATGCGCATCAGCACAGTTTCAGCCTGATCGTCTCCGTGGTGACCCAGGGCAATGCAATGATAGCCATTGGCTTCTGCAAAGTTTCTCAGCAGCTGATAACGGATTTTTCTGGCTCCCTGCTGCTTTGACTCGCCGCTTGACGACAAGAAACCCATGATATCATAGGTTTCAATCTGTGCCGGTATGTTCAGTTTTTCCGCATACTCCTGTACAAACTGGGCATCCCGGGACGCATTCTCCCGAAAACCGTGATTCAAGTGAAAGACGCCGATCTTCCTGGCGTTAAAGCGCCAAAGAAGATGAAGCAGGGCCATGGAGTCGGGCCCGCCGCTCACTGCAGCCAAAATTCTGTCCTGAGTTGTTACAGACAGGGCCTCAAGATTTTTCTTAAACACGGGAAACAAGTCACAAGGCACCTGATTGCACCCTCCTATAGCTTGGCAGTTCCTCCGATTCGGCAGGCACAAGCCGTGCCACCACCACCATCATATCATCATCGATGCGGCCCCCCGCCAACTCGATGCACTCGTGGAGAATTGTCTCTGCCATAACCGACATATCATCGGACTCTTGGATCCTCCGCAAGTTCCAGCACATCCACTCATCCTTCCTGGCAACGTTGCGCTGGGCATCCAAGACGCCGTCGGTGGTCATAACTAACACTTCGCCTTCTTTGAGCATTCTCCTATCTGATTCAACATCTACCTGTGACAACACACCTACTGGAAGTGCGTGATTGTAGATAATCTCCACTTCACGCCCTCGCTTAATGAAGCTCGGAGCTGCGCCGATCTTGACAAATTCCAGCTGTCCTGAGAAAAGATCAACCACAACCAGGTCAATTGTTACAAACATATCGTCCTTGTTGCGCAGCATCAGCAGGCGGTTGATCAGAGACACTGCAGCGGTTAAGTCATACCCGGCCTTGATCATGCGCTCTAGGAGGCGCAAAGTAACATTGCTTTCCGTATGGGCCTTCAGGCCCACCCCCATGCCGTCGCTCAGCACTATGGCCACCTTGCTGGAGGCGATCTCAAAGGTTACTTGGTTGTCGCCCGACACTTCTCCGCTGGCCACTTTGGCCTTGCCGATCTCTACCTTGAAATTCGGGCAGGGAGATATTCTGAAACCGCAGACCTGGTTTTCACGGCAGCTGCTTGTCACGCCGTAGCGCTGCGAATCAATCGTCCCGCTGGCAAAACCTGCGATCTCCCGGCACAAACCCTTTTCAGAACAAGGTTCCCTCCTGGCCCCATAGATCTCATAGCCGTCCAGGGTAGGCAGCACAGTGATGTGGGAAAAATCAACTTGGGAGAACTGGCGAAGTATTACTTCCTCCAGCTCTTTCGTGAAAGCAGCCTGGGGGGCGAAGGAGGCTTTCATGTTCTTCAGGAGCTCGGCCATGCTGTGCACTTGCTTATGAAACAGGGGATTTTCGTTATCAAGCAGATTGTTCTCCAGCTCCTCAAAAACGGTGAGATAGCCGTCGATTTTTTGGTCAAAAACCTTCTTCAGGTGCTCATCATAGCCCCTGTTCTGCTTCTGGAAGGGCTCTGTCCCTGGCACGATGCGTGCCAGCAGGCTGAGGCGCTCTTGCGGCACGCGCTTTGCCGCCCAGACAGCTGCCAGGATAACCATGAGCCAGGAAAGGGTTTCCACATCCGCCGGAGCAGAAGCAGAGAAGATCAAAGCCAGAAAGGGCCCTACATAGTAACCCCAGCTGTACTTATGCAAAAAGCCAGTCAGCAGACTGGCAATGACAATAAACAGCACAATCTCCACCGGCTCCCCCAACAGGAGGGCCAAGAGCGCGAGGGCAGGACCGAGAACACAGGATATGCTGAGGCCCCCCATTCTCGCGCCTAGTGAGATCAAGATCACAATGAGGAACAGGCGAGGCGAAAGACCTCCCCAGCTCCAGTTAAGGGAGACAATCAATGTCAATGCGAGCAAGAAGGCATAAATCTCTGCCCAGCCCAGCTGCCGCTCAAAATATCGTTCAAGGGCAGGGTAGAACATTCTGTAAACGAACACCGCGAAAACGCATTCGGTGACGGCGACAATAAAGACCATGGGAACAGGCTGCAGAAGATAGTGCAGGAACACTTTAACAGTTAACACGCTGCCGGCAAGATAGATCATGCCGAGTCTTTTGCCCGCGCCAGGAGCCAGCGCGATTAGAGCCAGTGCACCATAATAGGGCAGGGCCAGCCAGAAGCCAAGGACGCTGGTTATGCCCAGAGCTGCCCCTAGGAGCGGAAGGTGCAGCTGCCTGGGCCTCAGCCTCCTTACGGCAGCAACATAGGCCAGGCCAAAGGGCCAAATCTCACCAAAGATGGCCGCCCGAGCCGCCAAAAACCCAATAACCCCCCAGGCAAGGGGCGAGTTGACCCAGCCGGCAAACATCTGGTACAGCCCTGCTCTGCTCCTATCTGATGATACAGGAAACGACAGTATTTTCGCCACACAATCATCTCCTTCCACCACCCTTTCACCATAGCAGGGGCAGGTGGAGATCGACTGTCGAAGCCTGTGACATTGAGGAATTTTTTCTCACTGTTTTTCGAAGGAAACTAAAAAACCCTACATAATTTGTAGGGTTTTGTTGGTTTTCTTGGTAGCGGCGGCTGGATTTGAACCAGCGACACTACGGGTATGAACCGTATGCTCTGACCAACTGAGCTACGCCGCCGTGACATTGTCTATTATACAAAGGCCTCAGCTCAAAGTCAAGGTCGATTTGAGCAAATTATCCCCTGTGCCTTCCCTTTCTTCCCTGTTCCCTGCCGCCGGCTGTCTGTGTTGTCCTTTGATTTCCACCCGTCCCGTGCTATAATAAATAAATCTATCCAGTCAGTACTACCAGGGGGTAATCTTGTGGTCAGATTCANACAAATCCTAGGCATTCTGCTGCTTGTCCTCTTATTCAGTTCTGCGGCCTGTGCCGAGACATATGAAGGACGCATTCTNAGNGTTGATCCGCTGGACGCAAAACCCTACGACGAGGAAGGCTGGGAAAGCCAGCTCGTAACGGTACAGATCCTCTCGGGCCCCCATAAGAACCAGAGCGTCCAGATACTGCACACGCTGACAGGGCACCCATACTTCGACCTGGCAGTCAAGGAAGGCGATCGCGTGGTGCTGGAGGCTGATTTCAGCGGCCCCGCACCGGAGTATTTCCTCAGCGATTTTTCCAGAACNACGCCGCTGGCTGTAATAACTCTCCTGTTTATCCTNTCTGTTGTAGTAATCGGAGGACGCCAGGGAGTCAAGGCCGTCATCTCCCTGGCGGGTATGGGACTAGTGATCATAACCATGATTATGCCCCTGGTGTTAAAGGGTTACAATCCCATCTTGGTGACAGTAGGTCTAGCTTCGGCACTCACCATCCTGTTCATTTTGTTCGTGGCCGGCTATAGCAAGAAGACTCTGGCTGCGGTGTGCGGTACGGTAGGAGGCCTCGTCACTGCGGGAGTACTTGCGTACATTTCCGGAAAAGCAAGCTACCTTACGGGGCTGGCCTCCAGCGAAGCGCAAATGCTGCAGTACATGGATTCCAGCATTGACTTTCAAGGTCTGCTTTTTTCCGGAATGATCATCGGCGCCTTAGGCGCTATCCTGGACGTCGGGATCAGCATCGCTTCCGCAATGGAACAAATAAAAGAAGCCGATCCGCTAACCGACTTCAAAACTCTCTTTGCCAGGGGTATCGCTGTAGGGCGGGATATGATCGCCACCATGAGCAACACCCTCATCCTGGCCTATGTGGGCTCGTCACTTCCCCTGCTGCTTCTGTTTCAGGCAAGCCATAGCAATTGGCGTGAAGTTCTCAACCTGGATATGATGGCCTCGGAGATTATTCGGGCCATGACGGGCAGCATCGGACTGACGTTAGCCATCCCGCTGACCGCGGTAGTCTCTGCCCTGCTTTTCGTCCAGCCGCAGGACAAAGGCCAGGACCTGGGCAACTAGTTCATAAAGCTCCGGGGGAACCTCAGAACCGGCAGGCAGTTCAGACAGGGCCTCCACAAGCTCGCTATGCTCGTAAAAGGGCACCTGATGCTTAGCTGCTATTTCCAAGATTTTCTCAGCGATGAAACCTTGCCCTGAAGCCACCACTTCCGGGGCTCGGTTTTTTTGTCGATCATAGCGTAAAGCTACTGCCTTGCGCATCTGACCATCTCCTTACCTGCAGTGTCTTCAGCTTCCAGCCTGCTGCCTGAAGTTCCCCTTCGAACTCTTTAAAGTCTGCTTCCATACCGGCAGGTTCGGCCTCAACGCTTAGAACAGCAGTCACTGCTTTCCCTTCTACAATAAGCTCCACGCCTACCAAACCCAGCGCTTCCGTAGGAATCTGCAGCTCTAAACGGAAGCTGCCAGGCGTGTCCTCTTCTTCGCTTCCGGCGTGGCGGTCCTCCCTTGTGATCCTGATCCAGGAGGCATAAAGATCCTCCTGCCGCAAAAAGGGCACTGCAAACACATAGGTGCCTTGTTTGAGCAAGCTTGCCACAAAGCGTTCTTCCACCAGCAGGCGAGCGAGGGCCTTAAAAACCTCGCCCTCTGAAAACCGGTCTCCCCAGCGGCTGCGCCTCTCCACACTCGGCCTTTGCAGCAACACGTGAAGATCGGGGGGGATGTTTTCCCGAGCATCCTGTAAAACCGGATCCCTGACATTGCCACTCCTCAACTGCCGGATCATCGTTAAGACTTCCAGTTTCAGCGGGAACTTAGCCTCTAAAGCCAAGAGAGCTTCCTCCAGCCAGCCTGCTTCAGCCCAGGGCAGGATCGACCAGACCAAGGGCTCCTGAACAGGAAATCCCCTCTCTGCCAGACCCCTGGCTGTAAGGACCGCCTCCTCCGTTGGCGGTATATTCAGTTCGGTCAGCACCTGTTCTATTGGTTTAGGCTTATCCAGCTCCACACCCTGCCCTGCAGGGGTCAGCACCTTAAGTACAATACGCTCTTCATCCTCCAGGCTGATTTCTACCGCCTGCCCCGGCGTTAACGCCTGCCCTTGCAGGGGAATTTCCACCTCAGTCTGCCTGCCTTCCAGTTGGATCGCGATAAACACAGAAGAAGGACTGATGCGTCTCACCGCGCCCCGCAAAGCACCCTGAACGGACAGCAGCCTGATCAGATCCTGCAGACTAGCACCGGCAGGAAGTTTGAGTTTATCAGCGGCCAGATTGAAGCTGATACGCATAGCCATCCCCTTCCTGATTTGCTTAGTTACGGACCAGCCTGATCACTTGACGCAAAGTCGGACGCTTGCCATACAGCAGGATTCCGATACTGTAGATTTTGCCCGAAAACCAAGCCCCAAGGAACACCGAAACCAGCATGATCAAAACCGAAGCGATCACTTCGATGAGCCCAGGGCTGCCCAGCACGATTCGGGCAAACATCACCATGGGTGCGGTGAACGGGACCAGGGATGTTACCACTGCCAGAGTGCTGTTGGGGTTCAGGAAAGAAATATAGGCAGCAAAAAAGCCCACAATAATCAGCATCATAATTATGCTTACAACCTGGCTGACCTCCTCCACCCGGGACACCAGCGCCCCTGCTGCTGCAAAGATGGAAGCATAAAAGAAATACCCAAGGATAAAATAAAGTCCAAACCACATGACAATATCCAAAGGAATGGAACTTAGCTGCCCGCTGGAGCCAAGGAGGGCCGCTATGGCGCCTGCCCGGCCCATGGAGTTCATCACAAGGCCTGTGCCAATCCAGATAAAATACTGCAGAAGTCCCAAAGAACCGACGCCGATGATCTTGCCCAGCATCAGTTCCACAGGTCTAACGGTGGAAACCATCACTTCCATAATCCGCGAGCTCTTCTCCTCGGCCACACCGGAAGCGACCATGTTGCCGTACATGATTAGCGCCATATAGATCATAAACAGCAGAAAATAAGCCAGCACCATCGATTGGGTGTGGGCAGCACTGTCCAGCTCCTCTCCGTCTTCACCGAGGGGGGAGATCTCCCGGACCCTAAGGTCCACAGGCCTGAACAGGCTGGCCATATCTTCGTCAGAAAGTCCCAGACGCACTGCATTCCGGCGGCTTACAGCCAAATTGAGGATGTTTTCGACCTCATCGTTTACCATGATATTGCTCGCATCAGGCGTCACTAGGGTATAAAGCGGGCCGTCTACCAGCAGAAGGCCGGACAACCCCTGCTCAAGCACCATGCGGTAGGCATCACTCTCGCTTAGGTCGGGGTCGGCGTACACAGAAAAACCTTCCCTTTCATCGCCTGCCTGCTGCAAATAGGGAAGAATGCTGGGCTCTCCCGGCTGCTCGAAAACCACAAGTTCAATCTCGGCAGGAAGCAGGCTTTGCGAAATCCGCTCCATCAAGGGAGGGAGAAAGGACAAGGCAATAAAAACCACAACGCCTAAGATGGTTGTGATAATGTAAGCGGGTCCCTTGACCCGGGAGGTAAACTCACGCTTTACCAGGACAGGAATCAAACTCACCGCTGACCACCTACCTTCTCTACAAAAATCTGATCGAGGGATGGTTCAACCAGTTCGAAGTGGATCACTTGCCCTGCCCGCATCGCTTCCCTTAATACATGATTGGGATCCACCCTCTCGCCCAGGCGAAATTCCTGGTAATCAGCGCGGGAGGAAAGAAGTTCCAAGCCGGGAAGCTTAGCCCAAAATCCCTGATCTCCTTCCAGGGAAATTCTCAGGATCTGCCTGCCCATTGATCTCTTGATCTGTCTTAGATTGCCATGCAGAACAAGGCGTCCGTGATCTATCAAAGCAATGTCCTCACAGATTTCCTCCACCTGGTCCATCCGGTGGCTGGAAAAAATGATCGTTTTTCCCCGCTGATGGGCCTCCACCAGCACCTCTTTGAGCAAGGCGGTATTGACAGGATCAAGGCCGCTGAAGGGTTCATCAAGAATGAGCAGTTCCGGATCATGGAGCATCGTCCCAATGGTTTGTACCTTCTGCTGGTTGCCCTTGGACAGTTCCTCAATCCGTTTCTGGCGCAAATCGCCTAACTCGAAACGCTCTATCCAGCGCTCGGTTTCGATGCGGGCTTTCCTTTTGTCCAGCCCATGAATGCGCCCCAAAAACTCCAAGTGTTCGGCAACGCGCATCTTGGGGTAAAGCCCCCGCTCTTCCGGCAGGTAGCCGAAAAAACCACGCCCAAGGCGGTTAATCGGCGTGCCGTTCCAGGTCACCTGGCCCTCGTCAGGCCTGATGATATTCAGCACCACCCGCATCGTCGTCGTCTTTCCGGCACCATTGGGGCCCAGAAAACCAAAGAGAGAGCCCCTGTGCACAGTAAAGCTCAGATCATCAACTGCTGTAACATCCCGAAATCTCTTGGTTATCTGTGCTGCAACCAATGACATGGCAATTCCTCCTATGAGCAGGCTCTGGCCACTATGCGAAAGTCAGGTTCCCCATTCATAAAGCGGCGAACCAAAGTTCTGGCAGTTACAGCTCCCAGGAGCAGTCCCGCTACCGCACCGAGGCCTGCCAGGGGATCGCTGCCTGCAATTAACCGGGTAACAATATATCCGATAAAGAGCGAAACAAAGGGTATGCCGTACAACACTCCGACAGCCTTGATCAGGGGACGCATCTCTCCGTCGACAATGACCTCATCGCCAACTTCATACTGAACGCCACTGTTGGGCACACTGATGATATAGTCTTCCGGCGGCCGATCAGGCGTCAGCCTGATGCATCCCTTGCAGCCGCCGCAGGTCCGGGCTGGATCCTGAATCTCGATCAGCACTTCCTTATCTGTCTTTTCAATGATAACTCCTCTGCGACGCATTCGCATCCTCCTCTTGGAACCGCGTTAGAAAAAGCCCTTGCAAATATCGGGAAATACCTTTATAATTGTATTACACGGAGCCGTGGTGTAGTTGGTTAACACGTCGGCCTGTCACGCCGAAGATCGCGAGTTCGAGTCTCGTCGGTTCCGCCATTTTTGTTCGATAACGACTTAGCGTTTTAAAGCGCTAAGTCGTTTTTCTATTGGCTGTGCTTTCGGCGCAGCTCGTCGTATATTCTCCTGCCGGTGGGGCTGGAAGCCAATCCTCCCTTGGAGGTTTCACGCAGACTTTCCGGCATAGACTTGCCAATCTGCTTCATGGCCGCCACGCACTCATCATAGGGAATCACAGCGGGAATCCCGGCCATGGCCATATTAGCTGCTGCAACTGCAGTAGTGGCTGAAGTGGCATTGCGGGTGACACAAGGCACTTCCACGAGGGAAGCCAGGGGATCGCAGACCAGGCCCAGATGGCTCTGGAGTGCCAGAGAAGCCGCTGCAAACACCTGCTCTCCTGAACCTCCCATTAAATAGACGATGGCGCCTGCCGCCATGGAAGAAGCTACGCCGCATTCACTTTGGCAGCCTCCCTCGGCACCACTAATGGGTCCCTGGGCTGCAGATACAATGCCGACGCCGCCCATAACCAACAGCGCTTCGATCAATTCTTCCTCGCTGCTGCCCAGTTCATCCGCGACAGCAAGCATTGCACCTGGTACAACACCGCAGGCTCCAGCCGTAGGGCAGGCCACAATTCTGCCTAAACCTGCGTTATGCTGGCCCACAGCCAAAGCATAGAGAACCACATTCCGCAGCAGTGAACCGCCTAACACCCTGTCCTCTTCAATAGCCTGATTAAAGATGTGCCCATAGCCGGTAATAATATGGGTCCTCTCACCCCGATCCAAAATGCCGTTTTCTACAGAAGCACGCATCACCTTGAGGGTTTCACGCATCTGCTCCCGCACAGCTTCGCAGGATGTGTTGCTGCGAAAGGCCTCGTATTCCGCTACAACCTGCGGGAAAGTCTGATCGCGCTCTTTCATAAGTTCCAATAATTGACTCGCACTGTTTATATCCACAAACATCCTCCTATAACCGCGGTAGTGTTCTGACCGTCAAAACCCCGGGAACCCTCATCACATGCTGGATAGCCAACTGAGGAATGTCGTCGTCTGTTTCAGCCAGCAAGAGGGCATCGGAGCCCCGGGTCTTGCGGCTTACGTTTAAGAAAGCAATATTAATGCCGTGTATGGCAAGGACTTTGGTGATTTCGGCAATCACGCCCGGTTCATCGCGATGCCTGGTCAAGAGCGTGGTGTAGGTGCCGTCTACTCCCACTTCATAGCCACTGACATCGAAAATGTTGATCCTGCCGCCGCCGATTGACGCTCCTGCCATGACAAGCTTGTCCCCGGATCCCTCCACCTCAATTCGGGCAGAGTTGGGATGCACATCTCCCAGATCTTCGAACTCGAAAGCATACTCCAAACCAGCTTCCTTGGCCACCTCAAACGCATGGGGAATGCGCTCGTCATCCATGGCCATGCCCAGCAAACCTGCAATCAGCGCCACATTTGTGCGATGTCCCCAGTAAGTGGCAGCAAAGGAACCGTGGAGGGTGATCTTAGCTTTTTCAACGTCTTTGCCAAGAATCTTCCTGGCAGCCAGCCCCAAACGCACTGCTCCTGCCGTATGTGAACTGGACGGGCCTACCATGATGGGGCCCACAATATCAAACAAACCGATTTGTGCCATAGTTATTCACCTCTATTAGTCATCCACTTAGTATCATACACTTTTTGCGTCGTATTTTCTACAATAGAAAATCCTTGGCCAAATGAGGCAATTGACCAAGGATCTACCGAGAGTGAGACACTATGTTTGATCCAGACTTGTGAGCTGGTCCCAGAAAATATCGAGCTCACACATCTCTTCTTCGCCTTTCCAATGCTGACAGCTGTCACAGCTTCGTTCCACATCTTCTGCCTGGGCTTCATAGGCACTGCAGGTTTGTCCCACCAGACGCATTTCCATTAAACTCGGCATAGGCCACAGCTCCTCTTGCTTTTCACCTAGTATGACCAATGCTCGGAAAACTATCAAAAAAGGGGCCTCCCTGAAAGGAGACCCCTTGTCTTAATAAGTCTAGTCCTGCTTAGTTACTGCAGCCTCTACTGCAGACAGGATTGCTTTGCTCGTTACAGTAGCATTGCTCACAACATCCACTGGACCTTGCGCCTCAATGATCGCCGGGGGAAGCTGTTTGACAGCATTCTCCGCGATAAAGGGCGTGTCGTTGTGCTCCACAACTGCGATTTCGGTGATCTTGCCGTCTGTTACTGTCACTTCAACGATCAGCTCGCCGCCGAATCCTTCTGCGCTGCCGCGATGGGTGCCGTCGCCAACACTAATCTCATATGTCGGGCTGGCTGCAGGTTCTTC
>JGI24707J26582_10003611_pt1 | contig 11021 bp, 10 predicted proteins | sample BioPla1DNA1_FD_26582 | JGI IMG/M metagenome (IMG submission 26582) | reverse complement strand
AACAAAAAGTTTGGTCTCTGCTGTTTGCCGGTTCTGATCAGAAGGAAGGTATGAAGGCTTTTCTGGAAAAGAGAAGGCCTCAGTATACTGGTAAATAGATCAAAATTGCGGGGCGGTACCCACATCGTCCCGCTCTCCCCACTTGTATGAGCAACACTTTATCTAAGCCAGGGCTCCTCCATCAACCACTGTGTTAGCTCCGCCGACATTCCTTCAGAAAATAGAAAACACCAACCTTAAGCGCCCTGCCTCACCAAGAGGTTATCCGCTAATTCCGGCGGTGTTTTTTCTTAGGCCTTGAATAAAGGTGTTTATTCAACTACTTCCAGGGAATCTCCAGTTTGGATCCAACCCGAAGACAATACCCGGGCAAAAATGCCTTCCTGAGGCATCACACAGTTGCCAGTTTGTTTTTTAATAGCACAGCCCTGATTGTGACATTCCTTACCGATTTGCGTAACTTCCAGCAGAGCTTCCCCTGCTTTAAGCCTGGTTCCCAGAGGAAGACGCGCTACATCAAGACCGTCTATAGTCAAATTCTCAGCAAAATCCCCATAAAAGACGTCCGCCCCCAGAGCTTTCATCTTTTCAAAACTGGACCAGGATAAGAGGCTGATCTGACGATGCCAAGTTCCGCTGTGCGCATCTGTCTGAATTCCTAGGCCAGTATCTAAATAGGCTTTTCCTACATTAGTCTTTTTCTGTCCCTTTTTCTCGGAGATATTAACGGCTAGCACTTTCCCCTTCTGCTGCACTGGGTACCCCTCCCGATCAAGTAATATCAAGCCTTCCACTTAAGCTTTTTGCTTGCCTTTTCTGTTGCCCTTTCAGCGCTTCTTCCAATTATATCATTTGGAAGAATAGCAAGCATCTATATAGCTAAATGATTCGATTCTATCCTTGGAAAACGGGACGATGTGGGCATCGTCCCCTACGCAATCCCCCTTATGTAAGGTAGGAAACGAGATCCACATCGTCCCGAGATTTCGTTAATCAATAAAGATTTCTATGCCGCTAGATCCAGACCGATCAGGGCTGCACCCAGTGCGCCGGTAAACTGACAAACCTCCGGCACCAGTACCTTACATCCTAATTCCTGCTCCAACGACCTCTTTACACCTTGGTTCATGGCCACTCCTCCGGTGAAGGCTACTTCGCCAGCAATTCCTAGACGCTTGGCCATGGCGGCTACCCGCTTACCAACCGAAAGATGCAAGCCTGCTATGATGCTACCTTTGTCAACTCCCTGAGCCAGCAACCCAATGATTTCCGATTCCGCAAAAACGGTACACATGCTGTTTATGGTCGCAGCTTGCTCCGGATCTTCATAAGCAGCCAGTTCACTGACGTCCAGCCCCAGGGCATTGGCCATAACCTGCAAAAACCGTCCTGTACCAGCCGCGCACTTGTCATTCATGGCAAAATCAACTACCCGGCCTTGGCTGTCGATCTGAATGACTTTGCTATCCTGCCCTCCAATATCGATAATGGTACGAATCTGTGGGTATAGTTCAGCCACACCGCGGGCATGACATTTTATTTCCGTAACAGTTCGGGAAGCCTCCATAACAGCTACCCGTCCATATCCGGTCACAACGATACTATGCACGTCATGGGGTCGATGACCGGAGCTTTGCAGTAAATCATCAATAAGCTGTTCCCCCGCAGTACGAGGGCTCCAACCAGTGGGAACCATCATCTGGTATTGTCGCCCCCCCTGGATCAACACTCCTTTGGCGGCTACTGAGCCAATATCCAGTCCAATAGAGATCATTGCTCAACCATCTCCAATAATGCTTCGATCCGGACTTTAATACTTTCCAGATCCGAGTTGGAATAATCACTTTCCAGGTGCAAGTGAGGAATACCTTTACTTTTCACCAGTTTACTTACTTCATAGGCTTCCACATTATAAGTATGACAAGCCTGCCAGGTAAGATCTATGACCGCATCCACCTTAAAATCATTCATCATCCGCTCCAGTAGTTCCATACGGTAGGGGTTAGGGCTCATGCAGGAACAGGGAATNGATATATATTTATGGGCTAAGGCNACNAAAGGATCATCATATTCAGTATCAGTCTGCAGCTCCAAAGTCTTATAGCCAGAGCAGTTTTCCATAGCTACTACATTGCCACCCACCTCATCAACCAGGCGAATGACCTTTTCCGTACCCAAGCCAACTGGGCAACCAGTCAGCAGGACTCTAGGCTTACGGGGCGTTGACTCCTTATCTGTAGAGCTATATTCTTTTTGCAGACCATCCAGCATGGCAATAACTTCTTCTTTGTTAGAGTTGAATCCCCGTGACCAAGTAACAGTCAACAGATCCAAACCATTTAACGGAGGCGGCTCTACCTGATTGAGATCACATATAGCTTTAGCCGCAGCAGTTTCCCGGTTGACTACATCAATAGCCTGCCAAATAGCCTCATCGGTTATCTCAGTTGCCAGCTTTTCTTCCAGGAAACCCTTCAAACGACGCATTTCATCTATCCACATATCCATAGAAGCCTGGGTCTGATTCAAATGGGGCAGCTGCATAACAAACACCGGTTTGATCTCCTGCATCAGTTCAAACATTTTCTTCTTGCCATCGCAAGTAGTCTCGCCGATGATCAGATCTGAGAAATGGAAAAATGGGCAGGTATCGCTAACCGCAAAACCATAAGACGATTTGATCAATGGACAGAGATTGCGCGGCAGGTGTTCCTCGGCTTTAGCAATAGGATCCTCTTTGGTTCCGCATAGACTCACCGGAATGGCTCCGGCCGCCAGAACCAGTTCCTGAGGGCAATAAGTACAGTAGATGCCCACCACTTTCTGTCCGGTTTCCTTAGCTTCCTTTATCAATAAAATGTTTACTTCTCTAATCTTCGCGAAATCCTCCACCGAAGACATCTTCTCCATAACACTGACCCCTCTCCCTTATTTATCTTTCAGCATATCATGATTGCGGTTATACAACAAATTACTTTTGGTTATAGATAGAGGAGGGGGGTGGGTGAAGCAAATCAATGCGGACGGAATTAGTCAAGACGGAATATCAAGGGAGGCTTCTCTTATCTTAGAATTCAGCGTTCTTCCATGCAGAAAATGGTACAAGAACAAGCATGCCAGCAGAATCACAGCTACCACGGCATACATCCCCCGGTAGCTAAGGTAAGGTATAAGAATTCCAACCAACAAGGGGCCGGTTCCCATTCCTAGATCCGAAAACGTAAAGTAGGTTGAATTGGCTAGTCCCAGACGATGGGACGGGGTTATTTTGACCGCGATAGCCAGAGCACTGGATTGAATAGCCCCAAATCCAATACCGACAAAAACTGCCGCAAATAATAGTTGATAACCAATATTGCTTTGGCTAAATAGGAGCATTCCCGTCGCAAAAATCAAAATTGCCGGGTACATTATGGTGTTCTCGCCCCGGGCATCAAAGACCCGTCCGATAATAGGCCTTGAAATCAGCACTACCAGGGCATAGACCATAAAAAAGAAGCTGGCGGCTTCCACCAAATTTATTTCTTGGGCATACACGGCCAGGAAAGAAATGATACTTGAGTAGCACATGAAAACAATTAAACATATGACAGCAATCGGGATGACCGGCAACTCGATCAGATTACTCAGTTTCAAACCGCGCATTTCTTGCATTTGTCCAGCGGTGAGTTCTTTTTTGCGCAGGGATAAGAAAGGCAGCATGAAAATACTGATAGCGGAAGCTATGGCACACACAGTAAACATCATATTGTAACTGCCATGCTGGCTAATGAACATACCTAAGAAAGGCCCAATGGCAGTTGCCAGTATCTGACTTAAAGAGTAATAGGCAATACCTTCGCCGCTTCTATTTCTGGGCACGATATCGGCCACTATGGTCGCGGATGCTGTAGTTGTTATCCCAAATGATGCCCCATGCCAAAAGCGGACAACATAAAGAAGAAAAACATTATCGACTCCGTAATAGAAGAGTGTCATCACCAAACCAGTGATAACTCCCAGGGCAAGGGTCTCTTTATAGCCTATGTGCACCAGTAATTTTCCGGCAAAAAGACGCACAACAAGTGCGCCAATAATGAATATACTCGCCGCAAAGCCGGCTTCACTGGGAGCGGACCCAAACTCTTTTATGGCATAATCTGAAACAATGACCATTAATAAGTAAAAGTTCACCGCAACGAAAAAATTTATAAGAGCGTTAATAACGAACTCTTTCGTCCATAATCTTGACTGTTCCAAAATCCATTACCTCTATTTATACTTATTCTACTCATGCGAGGATTACCCTCCCCTCTTCGGCTGCGCCTCAGCATGACATGCTACTCTTTCAGTGGTCTCAAACCGTCCTATGTTCGATCAGCTGATCTTTTTTCATGTTTTAGTTGACTATCTCCCGGGCCGCGCTATATGCTTCTTTTTAAGGCGTGGTAGTGAGGACGCTACCAGAACGTCCCCGCGCTTCTAATGGAGGTTAATACAATGGTAAGAAAAATATTGCTATTGGGAGACGAACAATTATATGAAGTATCTGCTGAAGTTGATAAGAAGGAAATCAGCCAGATTAGGAACACTATTACCAACTTACACGATACCTTAATGGATTATCGAAACCGGTATGGTGCTGGACGAGCCATCGCAGCTCCTCAAATCGGAATCCAAAAAAGGATCATCTATATGTTTTTGGATCATCCCGTTGTATTTATTAATCCGGTTTTGAAGTTTCCAGATGAAGAAATGATGGAGGTCTTAGACGATTGCATGTCTTTCCCCGATTTGTATGTTCGTGTGCTGAGGCACAAAAGATGTACCATCGAATTCATGGATCTAGATTGGAAGCCATGTTCCTGGGAGTTAGAGGGGGATTTAGCTGAATTATTACAGCACGAATGCGATCATTTGGACGGGATATTGGCTACCATGCGGGCAATAGATAATAAATCCTTTGTTTTTAAAGATATATAAAGATGAGAATTAGCTGGCTGGTATGATTCAATACGAAAAAGGGTTTTAAACCTAAAACGGCTTAAAACCCTTGGTAATTGGCTAGTATGGTGTCGGAGGCGGGACTTGAACCCGCACCCGGTTAAGGATACGCCCCTCAAACGTACGTGTCTGCCCGTTCCACCACTCCGACACAAATTATAAATATGAAGTTGATCGAGTGAGTCCTCACCCGACAACGAGTATTATACAACAGCCTGTAATTAGTGTCAATGAAGGGTTTCAGCGTCTATTGGCTTGATTTCGCAAACCTCAATTTATATTCTTTTCTGTTTCGGCTGCGGTAGGTGGTGGTGAGAGACAAAATAAGCCCGGGCTTTGCGGCACGGGCTGAAGGGATCTGAATCAATTTATCTGTTTACACTTGTTCCTCGGAAGGGCTGCTTCCTCCTCCGTCGGCGGATGGCTTTAAGAGCTCGGCTTTGAACCAGTCGACCATCCCCAGGCCATCCATCTCCAAATGACGAACATTTTCCCCGCTCAAGGCAGCAGCTTTCTTTTGGAAAAGCCATAGCATCGGGGCATCATCCACGATTATCTCTTCGGCACGCTGCAGCAGTTTCAAGCGTTCTTCATTGCTTTTGGTCTCCGCCCGGGCGGCATCGAGGATCTTATCGACCTGAGGATTGTTGTAAGCGGAGTAGTTGCTTATNCCNACCTTGGAGCTATGAAACATNCCAAACAGAAAGTTGTCGGCATCAGCNTAATCAGCATGCCAGCCCACTCTAAACAAGGTAAGATCCATGGCATTAACTTGTTTCTTATAATAATCCCATTCCATATCCTGCAACTGTACATCNATACCCAGTTGGTTGAACTGCTGGGCGATGGCTTCGGCTACAGCCCGATGGCCCTGGTCGCTATTGAAACTGAGCAGCAATGGTTTTAGTCCTTCTCCGCCCGGATATCCGGCTTCGGCCAGTAATTCTTTGGCTCTTTCGGGGTCATAAGCATAGCCACGCAGNTGTTTGTTGTAGCCAGGCATGCCCATCGGGATCACTCCTTTGGCAGCGCGATACGATCCNGCCAATACCGTCTCGATGATGGCATTGCGATCAATGGCATAATTAAGGGCGCGCCGCAGCAGATAGTTGCCAGCATAAGGTGCACGGTTCATGTTGAATCCCAAACTGTAGGTCTCCCACAGGTACCGTTCCACCAACCTTTCCTTATAATCAGGGTCATTCTTGATGTTTTTTATCTCGGTCAGGGGCACCTGGTTAACGTAATCCAGTTTATTGATTTTGAAATCGCCGAAAGCCTGGTAGGGTTCGGCATATAGCGCAAACTGCAAGGCACTGAGCCGGGGCGGGCCTTGATGATACTTTTCATTTCGGGTCATAACAATGGTATGATCTTCAGTGGATGCTTGCAGTATAAAGGGTCCAGTTCCCGGGGAGGGATCGGTAGTCTCAGCTTCATCATACACCCAAAAAATTGGATTGGTAAGCATATGTAAGAAAGCAGAGTTGGGCTTTTCCAGGCGAATACGCAGGGTATTGCTATCTACTGCTTCCAACCCAGCAATAGTGGGAGTGCGTCCTTCCAAACGAGCCTGGCTNCCTTCAATAGGTAGAAACAGACTAATATTAGCCCAATCCTTGGTGGTGGAAAAACTCTTTTCCCAAGCGGCTTTGACCTTCTCAGCCGTTAAGGGCTGGCCATTGCTAAAGTTAACTTTCTTTAGCTCCACAACTAAAGTTTTATGATCGGCTGAATACTTCCAACTGCGGGCCAAGCGCGGCTTGATGCTACTGGTTCGTTCGTCATAAGCTACTAGCCCTTCGTATAGTGCTGAAGCAAGCAGTCGTTCTTCTGGACTGTCCAGCTGGGTAGGCTGCAGAGTATCTATTTCGCCTACTATGCCAACCTTAAGTGGACGCGTATCCAAACTAGCCGTATAAATAGCTTGCTGATACCAGTAATAAGCTCCGCCTGCCGCCAGGGCAAGTCCGACAAGGACGGTCAAGACCATCACTTTTCGATATGATAGAAACATGAAAAAATGCCCCCTTCGCACGGAAATGCTTCTGAGGACATTGTATTTGACGCACCCCTGTTTTATTCCTTTTTTTCCTATTATTAACATGGGGCAATCTCTTATCAATTCTACGGATCGGAATAAATGACCTGATAGGCCTGGTAGTTTTTCAATACATTGTGGACATAATTGCGGGTTTCCTCAAATGGTACGTTTTCCAACTGTTCAGGATCCCCATTCCATATTTCGCCGGCTATCCACTGCTGCACGGTTCCTCTTCCAGCATTGTAAGCGGCTACCACCAGTGGGATCTGTCCGTCAAATTCTGCACTTAAGCTAGCCAGATACCAGCATCCGAAGTCTATGTTGATCTGGGGATCCTGCAAATGGCTGGGGTCAAATTCTTCGATCCCCTGTTGTTCGGCGATCCATTGACCGGTGGCGGGCATTATCTGCATCAACCCAATCGCCCCTACCGGAGAGCGGGCTTGTGATTGATACTTACTCTCGGCTCTGATGATTCCAAACACCAAATAAGGATCTACCTGGTGTTCTAGAGAAGCATTGAATACTAGGTCACGATGTGGCTGCGGATAAAAAACAGTGATCCATTTAGGAAAGGTCAATATCACTGCCAGAAACATTAGTATTACCAGCCAGAGCACGATGGAAAAACGTCTTCTGGTTTTTGGTTTCAATAGATTAAACCCCCAGCCAACTAGTTATGATTAATAGTATTTAGGAATTGGCTAAAATATTGTTGTAATATTTGGTGGCACTCGCTATTGTTTCCTCAATACTGTAACGGTTGTCAATAACGAAATCAGCTCGACGCGCCTTCTCATCCAAAGACATCTGGGCATCTATGCGCTTGAGGGCATCTTCGCGCGATAGCCCGTCCCGCTTCATCAATCGCTGTATCTGCGTCTCTTCATCCACCCATACTACCCATACTTCGTCACAGATTCTCTCCATATGGGTCTCATATAAGAGAGGCACCTCCATGAACAAAACAGCGTCTGATTTTTCAGCTCTAAGTGTTGTGATGATCTGTTTGAATTGTTCCCCTACCCGGGGATGAGTGATTTGATTAAGAACCTGCAATCGTTCCGGATTATTAAACACAATGGCTCCCAGCTTTTCACGGTCAATGGTCTGATCAGCATTGAGAACGCCCGATCCGAAGTGTTCTATGATGTCCTCCCAGGCCGGTTTGCCCGGTTCCATGATAGTATGGGCTACTTCATCGGCGTCAATAACTATGGCTCCTAGTTCCCGCAAGGCTCGCGATACCGTGCTCTTGCCGCTGGCGATACCCCCCGTAAGGCCAATAATTTTCATGTTATCACCGACTTTACATAAATTCCATCAGGCCAATGACCACCAGAATGAGACCTGACAGCAGGGACGCTGCCCCGGTCACTCTGTTGCCCTTGCAGTATCGACCTACCCACATTCCAAAGTTCACTAATATAAATTTTACCATACCCACACATAGGGCGGTAAACAAAATGTTCATTCCGGTCAGAGCGATACCGATCCCCGCCCCCAGGGCGTCCAAAGCCAAAGCTAAACCCAGAAATGCAGCTTCGCGAACACTTATGTCTCCGGATGAATCAAAATCGGCGGTAGACGGTTCTTTGAGAATATGGACAATTATACCCAGTGTCTTGATACTAAAGCTCAACAGCGGTTCTTGCGGATCAGTGTTCATATTGCTGATGGTTTCCCGAAAAGCCCCCAGCAAGAAATAGCCACCAATCGCTAGTAACAGCAGCGCACCTATATGTGAAGCCCACCTGGGATCAAGTACAGAGGCCAATCCAGTTCCAAAAACCATGGACAGCGTAACCGCTGCGGCCGATGACACCGAAATAACCAGCAGAGGTATCACCGGAATACGGATCTTTCTTACACCATAAGCAACCCCGGCACCAAAACCATCGGCACTTACCGCCAGAGCAAACAGCATAGCGGCCAGATATTCCATGTGGTGCTACTCCTATCCATTATTAATTGTTTTACCTTCACTATATGGATAGAAACAGCAAAGTGTGATTACCAGTAGACCCTTAAGACTGACAATGCCGACAGTAGTGACTGCTGCGCCCACCAATACGCTCCCTGGCTAAGGGGCGTCCGCACAGGCGGCAGGGTTCGTTTATACGACCGTATACCTGCAGATGATGCTGGAAACCTCCCGATTTATTGTACCCATCGCGAAAATCACGAAAGGTGGTACCACGTTGTTCGATGCTTTCGTTCAACACCTGCTTTATGGCTTGAGTTAACCTTTCCACTTCCACTGTGGTCAATGACCCAGCCGGCCGCTGCGGCAGTATCCCGGCAGCAAACAAGGCCTCGTCTGCATAAATATTACCGATCCCGGCAATTAGGTTCTGATTTAACATTAGAGTTTTGATCGCTACCTTCCGGTCTTTCACCAGTTTAGCCAAAAGATCAGCGTTGAATTCATCTTCCAGTGGTTCACAACCCATGCGACAGAAAAAATCCTCAATATGGATGACAAACCTTAAGCCTCCGAAACGGCGCGCATCTTGGTAAACCAGGCGACGGCCATTATCCAGATGCAAGACCGCATGGATGTGCTTACCCGACAGCTCCTGCCCTTTTTCAATCATATAAAAACGCCCGCTCATACCCAGATGCACGATGATATGGCGTTCTTCCTGCATAAAGAAAACCAAGAACTTGCCTCGGCGGGCGATCCTTCTGATGGGCTGTCCGTATAATTCAGCCGGGTCGAAGTCCTGCCTTCTCAAGATGCCGGGATGGAAGATGTCGATCTTGACCAGGATGGCATTTTCATTGCTTAATATTGAGCGGCGAATAGTTTCAACTTCTGGCAGTTCCGGCATGACGGAACCTCCTTCCTGCTATACATCAACTGACTCCATATCATACCAGTTGGGGCCGACTTTGACTGAGACTTCCAAAGGCACTTTCAGAGTGCAGGCGTGCTCCATTTTGTCCTTGAGCAGCAATACTACTTCATCCACCTCATCACAGGGTACTTCCAGGATCAGGTCATCATGCACCTGCAACAGGATGCGGGCACGTAGCTCGCGGGTTTCGAGTTCCTGATAGATATTGATCATAGCTAGTTTGATTATATCGGCCGAAGACCCTTGGATAGGNGTATTCAGAGCCATCCGTCGGGCAAATGACTGCACCATTTTGTTGCGGGCCTTTAAGTCCGGCAGATAACGGCGGCGCTTCAATATAGTCTCTACATAGCCATGCTCGATACCGTAGGTGACGATATCTTCCATATAGCGGCGTACTCCGGGATAGCTGTCCAAATATTTTTCTATATATTGTTTGGCTTCCTTGCGGCTCACCCCGGTATCCCGGGCCAGACCAAAGTCGCTGATGCCATAAATAATGCCGAAGTTTACGGCTTTGGCTCGGTAGCGCAGGTCAGCCGTAACTTGATCCAAGGGTACCTGGAATATCTCCGCTGCCGTGCGGGTATGGATATCGATGCCTCGCTTAAAGGTATCGATCAGTATATTATCTTCACTGATATGAGCCAGGGAGCGCAGATCGATCTGGGAATAGTCGGCGGAAACGATGCACCAATCTTCTCCAGGCGCCACGAAAGCCTTGCGAATGCGGCGGCCTTCTTCGACCCTTATGGGGATGTTTTGCAGATTGGGCTCCACACTGGATAGACGACCGGTAGCGGTCTGCGCCTGTTTGAATATGGTGTGCACCCGTCCGGTTTCAGGATGGATCATTTCCTGCAGAGCGTCCACATAGGTGGATTTCAGCTTGGTCAGCTGGCGATAATCTAGGATCTGCGAAATGATAGGATGTTCATCCTGCAGCTGTTCTAATACTTCTGCTCCAGTCCCATAGCCGGTCTTGGTCTTTTTGATCACCCGCAGGCCCAGATCTTCAAACAGAACTTTGCCCAATTGCTTAGGTGAATTGATGTTAAACTCCTGTCCGGCCAGGGCAAAGATCCCTGCTTCGCTGCGTTCGATGCCAGTCGCTAGTTCGGCCGAAATGGCTT
>JGI24707J26582_10003607_pt1 | contig 11031 bp, 14 predicted proteins | sample BioPla1DNA1_FD_26582 | JGI IMG/M metagenome (IMG submission 26582) | reverse complement strand
AAAACGCTTCAATTAGCTAGGCTTATTTGAGTGCGTCTTCAATGTAGGTTGGTCAAGAAAATTTATTGAAAAAGTTTCTTGACTTTATACCACTATACTTAATAGGCTCTTGAATTCCAACCAGCGTGACCACCTGTCGCCATATTCATAGCGGAATTATTAATAATTGTTCCCCACGCTTGTGACCAATCTACCCAATGTCTTTTACCATCTGTATAAAGTCCATTTCCTAAATAGCGAGTTTTACCACCACTAACTCCCGAAAGATTTTTCAAAGTAATTTTTTTGAAATTTTTGAATTTCATTAAATAATTCCTCCAAACAATAAAAATTGTAATCATGAGCTTTATTTCGATTACGTGGAAATTATATAATTTTTTCATATTAATTAATCAATTTTTACCTATTTTGTAGTCTTTTTACCTAACTTGTATATTTAATCGTTTACTTATTTCAATGTATTTCCAAGTTCAAATTAATTATCTAGATTAAATGAAATATTAAGGCTATTCCAAATCCTACTAAAGTCACCCCAAAAACACTTCCGCTATATAACCCTAAAGGCAAAAAGGGGGAAGTACTTTTATTACCATGTTTTTTTGTATATTTAAATACATTAATAACAGCATAAAATTCGTACACACCAAGTACAATAAGTATAAAACCTACAATCGTTTCTACCATAAGTATTCCTCTTTTCATACATTACTCTATCTGTTTTAATACATTAATCTCTAAATTTAACATGTCTAAAATCATACCATCAGTTATTTGATTAGCTATTTTTTTTGCATCATGATACCTTCCAAGAATAATTAATAATTTTACAACAATTCCACTCAATCCTTCTTCTGTACCTTCAGAAACCTCGTGAATTACTGAACTGTCATTCTTTTTCATAAAATTAATTATGTTTTGTAATCTACTAGAACATTCGATATCCATTTCTTTTAAAAATAAGCTTTCTTCATAAATGATAAAATTTACATTATTTGGAAATATTTTCTTTGAAAATGAAATATACTCCTTAGCTTTAATAAATTTATTGATTTTTATTAAATGAACGCAATATCTCTCCAGTAATATAGGTAGATATGGAGTTTTTCTCAAATTTATATCAGACAACGGTAAATTAGTATCAAATAATATTTGATTTTCCAACATTTTTCCATATTCATTTAGTGTTAAAATACCATATTCTATTGACAATGGGGTTAATAGAGTATACCACCTTGGATTATCAGGTTCCTCGCAAATATTTTTCATTAATAGTCTAGTATACCTTTTTTTCTTATCAAATTTTTCTAATTCAGCTTTACTTGAACCTTTATTAATAATCTCTATATCTGTATTAAATTTTATTAAATTTTTCTTACTTCTTGGTTCCTCATGCACATAACCATAATAATATATACTGTCTGTCTTTTTTATTATTCTTTCGGTATGATAAAATGATGTTCTCCCCACATGTAATTGCTTAAATGTACAAACAATATCACTGTTGGAACATAGAGAATCGATATGATTTAAAAAATAATGAATGTCTTCATATGAACAATCACTTTTTATTATTTCATCCGAATCTATAAACAATATCCATTCTTCAATAGAAACATATTTTAAACACTTATTCCGCATACAACCATAATTTTCTTCCCAATCTTCAAAATAAATATTAATATTTGGATATGAACTCTTTATGTTTCGCACTGTGTTATCCGTAGATCCCGTATCAATTACAATTATTTTGTCGCACAATTCTTTTACAGAATCAATTGTTTCTAGAATGCTTTTTTCTTGATTTTTTACCATGATTAATCCTGTTAAAATAGTATTATTCATGATAAATTTATTAGGTACTTCAATATAATCTATTTCCTTTTCATTTTTATATTTAATCAGTTCATCTCACTCCAAACTTATGTAAGATTACATTGCTGATGTCGAAAACAAACATCAGCAATGTAAAAATCAGGTCCATATTTTATCCAAATTTAATATGCCACAAATCTGAACCGGCTTCTGCAACTTTGCCAATTCCATCAAGTGTTTTATACCACCATGTATTACTATAATTTGGAACTTTTTTTCCACCACTAATATTTTCCAATACTTCTTTTTCTAGTTTATCACCTAAAATTGATATTTCTTCTAAACTCTTCATATTAAAATCTCCTATTCAAACTAATACTTTTATGTTGTGTTTCTTTTTCTTCTTTTACAACGAGCTACCAAAAGCAAAAATCAAAAATAAAATCATGACTCTCATAGATTTCTACTCCTCTCTAATTTAAATTACATCATCATTATAAACCGCTTTCTTTTGTGTTGTTCTATTTTTTCCTAAGAGGCATTCTTTTTTACCTAACTTGTACAAAATATAAAATATAAAAAAAGAGCATCCATTCTAAGTCATCGTTATTGACCAAGAAAAGATACTCATTATTAATTAAGTAATTTTGCACGCAAAGTTCTAAAGTATTTTCTAGCTACTGGACAAGAAATGCCTGCTTCAAAATATACGCAATTATCTTGTCGACTAACCTCGATTACATTATTCAAATTTATCACTACACTATTATGACATCTAAACAACCGATCATCCATTTTTTCAATCTCTTTTAAACTACCATAAAATTCTAATATTCTATTTTTGGAGTTAAGCTTAATGCGATGATTAGCTATTGTCTCAAAGTAATATATATCCTTATAAGGTAGTTTAATCGTTCTTTTCGGTAATACAAGAATGAAATCATCTTCATCACCAGAAACGTCATAGTTATCATAAACATATTGTATAGATTCCTCTACTCGTTTAATCATCTCGGGGTCGCTTTTGTCAATAAAATCTAATGCACTTACTTTGTACTTATACGTAATCGGAGCGAATTCGGAATGGGTAGTCACAAACACAATTGTACCGCGATTATCTAGCTTTCGTATTTCTTGAGCAATTTCTAACCCTTTTTTGCTTTCATTTTTGATGTCAATATCTAAAAAGTAAAGCTGATCAGCGCTTTCAGATTCAATATTCTGTATTAATTCACTCACTTTAGCTGTATCAACGATATCAATAGTCATCTTTTTACGTAGCGCATACTCTTCAATAATACGTACTAAACGTCGGCGCTGCATCAGATTATCCTCTAATATGAATACTTTCATTCTTCTATTCCTTCCATCACTAATCTTTGCGTAAACACACCATTCTCTAACTCCGTTTCAAGATAACAATTACTATACTGAGTTAAGATTTCATCTACATTACTCAATCCAATTCCTCTATTTTTTCCTTTAGTTGTATATCCCGGTTTCTTTAGTTGATTAATGTTAACTGAAGTAAGTAATGTGCTATTGCTTACGATAAAAATAATATCTCCTTGATTTACAAATAGGGCAATAGAAATTTTAGGAGTAACCGTACGTTTAGCTTCCTCAATTGCATTATCCATCAAAATTGAAAAAATGCGAATAAAATGTAGACTAGACATCCATAATTGAGAGATTTCTTCCTTAATTTCAACATCAACAACCACTTTTCGATCTCTTGCTTGTGTAATCTTCCAAAACATCACACTCTTAACTGCAGAATCATGAATATTCGCCAATTCATTGACATTAGTAGACTCAATTTGTCTGACTAAACGAACATCTGCTGAAGCTAAAATATCATGATAGACTTGCTTAATCTGCTCAATATCCTCACTATCGATACTTTCTTGCAAACTCAATAATACGTTTTGATAATCATGTCTAAACCCTCGCAATGTTTGATACATTTTTTCAATTTCTTCTGTATAAACCGCTAAATTATCTAATTGAGTTTTCTGTAACTGATTGATTTCTTCTTTGGCGGCAAGTTGAGATTTGAAAGTGATATATAGTAATAAAAGTATCAAAATAGGTATACCTATAATAAAAATATACTTAATTATTTTTCCGACATGAATACTACTATTTATTGAAGAAAAAAGATAGCTAATTAACAATACACTATAAGTAAAGCATAATATGAAATTAGTAGTTAACAAAACTCTAGTATTCCGTAATTTTCCTAAGTAATATTTACCTAGATGTTTCTTCATATTTGTTTGGAGAATCTTTTGTGTAAATGCTGTTAGTATAGATGCAAGTACCACAGAGATTGTGGTTATTCGTAGACCATCAAGCAAATAATATAATACCGTATTTATTACTAGATTATACAACCAAAATAAGATGAAACCCAAGTCAAAACTATAAAAACTAGAAAAAAAAGCTTCCTTTACTGTAACTTTGTCATCTTTTATTATATGTACTTGTATTATAACTAGTATAAACGGAAATAAAAACTCTCCAATATATACAAAGGGAGTCATACAAAGTACGAGAAGATTAAAAATGTAAAATCCAAAAAAAGTTAAGTAATTAAATACAGATAATTGTTTTACTGACACAGAGTGAAATATAAACAGCCATGATATTGCCATTACTACTTCCAAAAAAAGAAACTTTAAAATAATATCAGAATATCCAACGAGATTCAAAATATCTTACCTTTACTCTTTATAATTTTTTTCATTCCTTCAATTATTGAACCTCCACCACTTACTTTTAGCAATTCTTCATCTGTTAACTCTTTCGTTAAATTATTTTTTATTGTTTTTTTTAATTCAACTTTCTTTTTCATAATCCTTTTCCTCCATATAAAAATTTACAAAATCTACTTTTTATCACTTTATGTTGGAAATTAAAAAGTCTATACTTTGATTATTTTTTACATATAAATTAGATAAACTTATTGTTAATTTAAATTCTTTTTTCAAAAATATCAGAATTCACTCTGAAAAGGGCATCATATCTCAAAACTCCCATATATAGTTGTACTATTTAGATACTTTCAATTTTCAGAAATGTTCCTTTATACTTTTCTTAAGTAATTCTATCCCAGTCAAAATCAAATTACAATCATTTTCACTAAGTACAGAATTTTAAAATATCTAGTATAACTAATCTCAAACTTCCATTTCGCAATACTTTATTTCCGTATTACCTATAAATAAATGTAGATTTTTTTCATATAATTCGACTATTTTTTCGTTTGAGCTCAACGTGTAATTATTATATTCGAAATTCATCATTTTATCCTTTTTTTTACCTAATTTCCCTACTTTTTTACCTAACTTAACAAAAAACTCCCAATAGCCAACGCCTAAACCTTGCCTATTAGGAGAATGAATTAATAACCATAACGAATATTTGATAATTGACTTAATTCTTTCAATTGTTCCGCTGGTTTTTCTGATAAAGTGATGCCATGATCAAGCAAAACCTTTGAAACTTCAATATTGAAACGACTTAAGATATAAGGAATAGCTGACTGTTCTTTGATCAACTCTTCATGATAGCTAACTAACATCTTACGCAAAGGCTCTAAATGGGCTTCATTCGGTAACTCTGCCATCAAGCTTTCGATTAATTTCATCGCTTCTTTCTTACGTTCTGCACCACCAGCATACCATTTTAAATCAGACATCATATCGCCTCCAAAAACAACCCGCTAACCAAACTTGTTAGCATTAAATAAATGATTCACAAAAGAATTATATAACACCACATATCTAGTATAAATATTTGAGTAATCGATTTTAGATATTCTTAAAGGTTGGCTATTTGGTTAGCTAATATTTCTGGATTAGTTAACATAAGTAAATGATTATCTGGTGTAATTTTTTCATGAGGTATTGGTAACGCTATACTAGAATATACTATAAGTTGATTCACTTGCTGCCTTATTTTAGTCAAAGTATTTTTTACTGAATAATTCGAATAGCAACGAAGATAAGAAATCATATTCTCATTACTTAATTTCGTATGATACCTTTCTTGATAAAAAGACAAGTTATGGTTCAAAATTTCTAATAACTTCATATCCTGTTGTTCATTTTCCTCAAGCATACTATTATAGTAATCTTGCAATGTGGCATATTGGTTTGTTGGTAATTGATTTGCGAATTGATTAAGTTCGTCATTCGTTGGCAATGTTTCAAATCCGTCAATTAATATAAGTTGATGACACTGATGATTATGCGTACTCAAATAATAGCCCACCACCACAACCCCAAAAGAAGCAGCAACCACTATTCCATCAGGCTTCAAACGACACAATTCAGATGATAGTTTTTCTTCAATTTTTTCTAGATTCATTTGTTCATAAGAATGATCCAAAAACTCTAAAAAGGCCACTTCTTTTTCCTCAAACAATGGGCAAATTTTATCCCAAATATGTCGACTCCATCCCAATGGTGAAACAAATAATACATCTAAATCTGATTTCGACATAAAACAACCTCCTCCGAATACAAAAATCCCACTAAAATTAGACTAAGCGTGGCAGCTAGCTCTTTTTAGTGGGAAAATATTTATTGATACAAATCATTCACTGGTTTTAAGACGATGCTGTTTAATTCATTGATTAATTGGCTAAAAGCTTGTTCTTTCATCATAACATCTGAAACCAATGAATCGCCTTGCATCTTAGTCGTTAAATCTTCAGCTTTGTGTGCATCGGCATCTGATAATTCTTCGCCAGCCATCATTTTTTGTTGCATCGATTGTTGGAAGGCTTGGAACTCTTTGAATAAATCATAAGACGCTTTATTTTCTTTTAAAGCTTTAACTGCTTGCTCCAATGCTTTAAATTGTTCTGTTTGGCGAATTTCGCGTTCTAATTGATTCGCTGTATCGTAAATATTAATCATTTTTTATCCTCCAATGTTTTTTAATTCCGTTTTCATTGTAACACATCTAAGATATTTAGGCACGAAAGAATTTTAATTGTTCCCTTGGATTTTTTCTACCAAGCCACCAAATAGGTTATTAAAGCCTTCTTTGACTTTCTGACCAAATGTTTCCAACCCTTCTTTGGCTTGAGCAGCAAAATCATCAACTTGTTTTTTCACAGATGGTTGGTTCGCGTCTTGTGCTTCTTCGGGACTCATCACTTTACCACCTGTCTGATAGGCATCAACCACTGGAAAGGCATTATTTTTCGTATAAGGTAAAATTCCTTGGGCTTGAGCTTTAAAGACTTGCCCTACACCTTGACCACTCGTTGAAGTTAGATAGTGCTGTGTAGTCGTTTTTTCATAACCCAGCCATGTCGAAATCACCACATCAGGCGTGTAACCTACAATCCATTGGTCATTGACTTTGCTAGTATCAAAATTTGTTTCCGTCGTTCCGGTTTTTCCTGCTACTTGATAATTATAAGGTTGTGCATTAACGGCCGTACCATTAGAAAAGACACCTAACAACATACTCGTCATTTCATTGGCAGTACTTTCTGAAATCACTCGTGTGCCTTTCTTACCCGTATTATCCACAATGACGGCACCGGTCGCATCGATAATTTTCGCAATAAAGTGACTTTCATAATACGTTCCCCCATTTGCAAAGGTCGCATAAGCACTAGCCATCGTTAGCGGACTCTCTCCATAACGCAAGCCACCTAAAGCCAAGCCCCAGTAGCGGTCTTTATCGTCCAATGACAGACCAAATTCCTTTGCTTTTTTGAATCCTTTATCTAAGCCGATTTCATGTAATAACCAAACCGCTGGTAAATTCAAACTTTGGGCTACCGCTTGATACATTGGAACTTCCCCAGCATAGGTGCCATCATAATTTTTCGCTTCATAAAAGTCTAAAGGTTCATCTTTTAAGAGACTATCAGGATGGTACCCTGATTCTAAAGCGGCTGCATAGACACTTAATGGTTTTATCGTTGAACCAGGCGAGCGTTTCATTTGAGTCGCAAAGTTATAGCCCAAAAAGGTGTACTCTCCTCTACGTCCAACAACTGCTTCTACCCCACCATTATCAGGATTAATCGCCACAGATGCTGACTGAACCATCGTGCCATCCGCGGCATTTTCTGGAAAATAACTATCTTCTTCGTAAACCGACTGCATTTGGCGTTGGTAATTTGGATCGAGATAAGTATAAATCTTGTAGCCATTTTTCATAATATCTTGTAACTTCAAATGATATTTATTCGTGGCTTCGTTAATTACCGCATCAAAATAATAAGGATAAGCATAATCGCTTTGGTTTTGTGTATAAGTATCATTTAAAAGAGAAGCCAAATTAACTTGCTGCGCTTGGGTAGCTTCTTGTTGACTTATTTTTTGATTGCTTACCATCAGTTCTAAAACCGTATCGCGCCGATTCGTAGCATTTTCTAGGTGGTCAAGCGGATTATAAATCGATGGTCCTTTTAACATACCGACCAAGCAAGCTGATTCGGTTAAATTTAAATCTTTAGCATCGACACCAAAATATTTTTTCGCCGCATCTTGAATGCCCCATACCCCATTACCAAAATAGGAAGAATTCAAATACATGGTCAAAATTTCATCTTTTGAATATTTTTTCTCAATTTCAATGGCTAAAAAAATTTCTTTGGCTTTGCGATTAAAAGTTTGGTCCAACGTTAAATACGCATTCTTGGCTAACTGCTGGGTAATCGTACTTCCGCCACCGCCTTCAGTTGACCGATTAATGACCATCCGTACCATCGCCCGACCAATCCCCTTGATATCAAATCCATGATGCTGATAAAAACGACGGTCCTCAGTGGAAATCAAAGCATCTACTACATAAGGCGAAATCTGTGACAACTCGACATAATTTCCTTTTTGTGAATGAAGACGACCTGCTTCTTCGCCTTTATAATCATAAATAATGGTCGATTGCTTTAACCCTGCTTCTAATTCCGAAACTTTGGTACTCTTCGCCACAAAAAAGAGATAAACACTTGCCGCTAAGGTCGCAATCATCACTAACAAGATTAATATTTTATTGATATGATATTTCCGCCAAACACGTTTCCGCCAGGCCGAAAATTGCTGCCAATAAGGCGAAAACCATGTCCAAAAACGGGAAAATCCTGTCTTTATTTTAGATCCTATTGTTTTAAAATCCATAACATTTCCTTTCGATTAAACTTTTCATTGCCATTTTATCAAAGCTATTTTACCATTGATATATGAAAAATAGTTTGCAAAAGCCTTAAATTTTTCAAAAATCAGCCCAAAGTATGAAAGGAACACATATGCAATACGCCATTCAATTACCGATAGATTTTACTCCTTGCACCATTCGCGAAGTCTTAGAAGAACAATGGTTGGTGCCACGAAAAGTCCGACATTTTCTAAGAGTGCGTAAAAATGTCTTACTAAATGGTGAGGTAGCCATGTTTCATCAAGTGGTCCAACCTCTAGATACGCTCACATTAATTATAGAAGAGGAAGATTACCAGTATCAAAAAGTCCAACTTGGTCAGGCGCAAAATGTCACGGTACTGTATGAGGATGAACATATGATTGTAGTGGATAAAAAAGTCGGTATCAAAACCCATCCCAATCAACCTAACGAAAATGGCACTTTACAAAATGATGTGGCGGCCTATCTAGCACAACAAGGAGAAGGTGCTTTTCCCCATGTCGTACACCGCTTAGATAAAGAAACAAGTGGGGTCGTACTTTTTGCGAAAAATCCGTTTGTTTTGCCAATTTTGGGACGCTTACTTGAACAAAAGGAAATCTTTCGTAAATATCAGGCAATTGTTGAAGGACGGCTGGATAAAGATCTGACCATTCGCAAAAAAATTGGTCGCCATCGCCATGATCGTCGGAAACGAACCATCGATGCACGCAATGGACAAGAAGCCATTACGCATGTCAAAGTGTACCAAGCAAACAAAAACCAGTCACAAATCTATTGTATCCTAGAAACTGGTCGTACCCATCAAATTCGGGTCCACCTAGCAAGCATCCAACATCCAATTATTGGTGATCCTTTGTATAATGAACATTCCCATGCCAAACGTTTGATGCTTCATGCTTATCAAATGCACCTAACGCATCCATTTACCAAGGAGAAATTGATGATCACCTCTAAGGAAAAGTTATTTTAAAATGATTGCAAAAAGCTCTTTGTTGCACGCATAAGTTGCATAAAACAAAGAGCTTTACTTTTGTTATTTAGTATAATTAGATTATTGATACCTAATATAGAATAGGTTCGCTGAATACCATAAGTGAAACACTAGGATTAGTCAAAACTACCCCAATAGCTCGTGCGTCGATGGCCAACACACTNNCCNCTTGCAAGATAACCATAAGTACCATCCGCCCGTGGNTGGCGTAACCACACATAGCCATCTTTGTAACCATACGCATCATACTGAATATATGAGCCCGTACCTAATAATGCGATTTTATCTGATTGAACAGTTGGCGCTGTACGTAGATAGATAGGGGTATTCGTAATAAAGTGCCATTTTTCCGAAATCCACTGAATGTCTGCAGCTGGTTTTGAAACTTGAGCGCTTATTTTTGGCTGAGAGGATGAGGTTTTTTGATCTAAACGGTAAACATACCAGCCCATGCGATACGGACAGGCAGTCGCTTCATTTTCGATGAACACACCATTAACGCTATCACTTTTCCATGTACAGTGAATAATTTGGGTGTTGCTGATGAAAATCACTACATGTCCTGCAACGCCACCTGACTTACCTTTTTCACCAAAGATAACAATATCATCTCGTTTGGCAGACCACGCTTTATTATGGGCGATTAATCTAAAACCATTTGTTACTAACCAATCATGCATGCTGTCCGTATTTACCACCCAGCCAGCGTCTGAGGCCCCTGCTTTTCTTAATGCCGCATAAACCGTCCCACTACAATCGCCCGTACCATCTGCTCCTGTCCGCGAATAATCCATGCTNTAACGGATATTTTTTGCCCTNAAACCATACATGTAATCGATAGCTGTATCCATATCAATCATTTTTCATCATCCCCTTTTCTAAGCAATTTCGTAATAGGACCTAATAAATTAGTATCAATCCCGGCATGTTTGAGATTTTCATTGATAGAGACTAATTCGTTGTAGGTTTCTAGCAAATAAATACCAATAATAACCGTTGTACTCACTACATTAGGCAAGACAATGGTTAGCGGTACAATGACGATTAACACCAGT
>JGI24707J26582_10003606_pt1 | contig 11032 bp, 4 predicted proteins | sample BioPla1DNA1_FD_26582 | JGI IMG/M metagenome (IMG submission 26582) | reverse complement strand
TGACCATGTTTTCTTTGATTCATTGTGACACATCCTCCTTAAATTCATTGTATATAATTTAACTTAGATGTGTCCATGAAACTATACTAGCATCAAGCATCTACAGTGTGGTTAATTCATTTATACTGCAGTTAGATCGTGATAAATAGTTAATTAGTTTGATTCATATAATATCTACTTTATCTCAATTGTTTTTAAGTTTCAATCGTAAAATTGAATTATCAGGTGATAGATATTCTCTTCCGCTTGATACAGCCAGATTACTTTAATAGTAATCTTATGAAAAAGGAACTCTTATAAATCGTAAATCAGTAGTTTAAATTTAAAGATAATTTACTTATCCATATATATTACAAATGATTTGAAAACAAAAATAATCATGTACGTATTTTCACACGACAAGTGTAGCGTCAAGGACTTTTGATATGTTATGATAGAATAAATTGTTTTATTATATCTAATACTGAACGTTGTAAACCAATACTTTAACGTTCAGGATAGTGAGTCTACCTACACTATTCCAACAGTAAAATATCGAGGAGTTTAATATGAGGCCAATAAATGATGAAATAACAAATAAAAATAGTAAAGAATTTGTAACAGGCGTTATCAAAGTACATGAGGTTATATTAGATGGTGAATTATTAATCATTAAAACAAACATGGAGAACATGCCTAATCAATACAACATATCTTTAGTTAATAAGGAAGAAAACCGCATGATCGATCTAGACTATGCTATAGATGGAATATCAATAATAATAGACACTAGTAAAGTTGCTAGACAAAGTTTAATTGGTGGAGTTTGGTCATTTTCTATAAGGAGTGAATATACAAGTTTCTATTTGTTAGAAACAATTAAGTTAGAACACAAATTCAGTGGTCCTAAGAGTATTACTGATTTTCCGCAAAATACAAATGTGTGCTCGGGTATTTATTTAGATAGTGAAGGTGCTCTTAAATTTTGTAAATTGACATCAGATATCTATAAGCAAACTACAAGGAAACAAATTAACGGATCGATAACGGCAAAAAAAGGTGATGTAACAAAAAATAAATTTGAATATGTACTTGACAATGATTTCAATGATGGTAAAGCGACAGTTATATTAGTTTGTAGGGATTCTAAAGAAAGAATAGATCTACATACAAAGATATTGAATAATCAAATAAGTTTTTCCATTAATAATCCGTTATTCGATAAAATGTCATATGGATACTGGGACCTTTTTTTAGAAATTTTAACGAAAAGTGAATATATACAAAATAGAATTACTTTAGATAGTTATGATAAGAATAATATAGAGGTTAGCTATTTCGAATTAAATAATGATGAGTCCATACTTGTTTATAAAACGAAGAATAATAATCTTTCCATATTAAAAAACAAAAAAACATATGTCTTCCGAAGAAAAGAAAAAGTTCAAATAAAATTGATGCGTTTGGATAAGAAAGGTAAAAATGGATATGACTTTATTGTTAATTTGCAAAGTCTAAATTGTATTAAGGTAAATAAAATTTTCTTGAAACTCAGAAATACAGAAATCTATCGAATAATAAATATGGAAAATGTCACTGTTCGAGATGTTGGTGAAAATTCGGTGGATATTTATGGGGTTTTAAGAATAAAACCGAATGAATTTAGCTCTTTTTATTGGGATCTATGTGTAGAAGTTGAGGATCATGCTGGTTTTAAAGCAGCTCTCATACTTAACTCTGCGGATGACAGTGTGAAAAGAAAGGTGAATAAAGATTATTTTAAAAATGCAATTTACACTAATGATTGGATTGCATACCCTTATATTACTTTAAGTAATAGTATCGCAATTTTGATGAGAAAAAGAGAGTATTATGAAACAAAGTTAAATAATTGCAAAAAGAAAGCTGCTTATTATATTTATAAATTACTTAAAAATGTTTATTTTGATAAAAAGGATATTTGGATTGGATTTGAGAAATATTCACAGACAGCGCAAGACAATGGATATGCTTTTTTTTCTTATGTAGTCGAAAATAAACTACATAGAGACTTTTATTATATTATGGATAAATACTCACCTGATTATGAAAGAATAAAAGGTGAGTACGAAAATGTTATTACTTTTATGTCTTTTAAATACATGTTGTTACTATTTTCATCAAATCTGTTAGTAGGTTCCGAAACTAAAGGACATTCTTATAATATTCGAATAACGTCGGATTACATTTCCCATAGTCTCAAAAGGAAAAAAAGTGTTTTCCTCCAACATGGCGTGACCGGTCTAAAGAGATCGAATGTTTTTAAGAAAACAAAAGGAAGAGGAAATTTTGATTTAGTTATAGCAACCTCGGAAATGGAGAAGAGTATAATAAGGGATAACTGGAATTATTCAGAGGATGAGATAGCTGTTACTGGATTCTCTAGGTGGGATTTACTGGTGGATAAGTCTTCACAAATAAACCAAAAAAAAATCTTTGTAATGCCGACATGGCGTACATGGCTAGAGGGACTTTCTAATATTGACTTTGTAAATACTGATTATTATATTAAATACACTTCATTATTAGGTTCCAGTAAATTAAACAACATATTGTTAGAGAATGATCTTCAATTACACTTTCTTCTCCATCCAAAGTTTCAGGAATACATGGGAGAATTCAGCACTTGTCAAAGTAATATAAAAATACGCAGTTATTCATCTACCAAGATTAATCAAGAAGTTATGGAATCTTCTTTACTAATAAGTGATTATTCATCTGTTACTTGGGATATGTTTTACATGAGGAAACCTGTTGTTTTTTTCCAATTTGATCATGATACGTATAATCATTATGAAGGAAGTTATCTAGACATGGATAGCGAACTTTTTGGTGAACGAGTAATAAATGTAGATGAGTTAATAAATGTAATTAGTAATTATGTGGATAATCAGTTTACTCTTCAACCACAGTTTGATGAACTATATGAACGTTATTTTAAATATAACGATAATAATAATTCTAGAAGAATATTCAAGGAAATAAAAAAAAGAATATATTAAAAGGTGAAAAAAATGTATTATATTGAATTAGTAAAACGCAACTCTGAATCCATGCTTGTTATTCCATATGAATTATCATACTCACTGAAGTCTATCTATATTAACAAGCAAAATATTAAATATCATTTGGAAAAGATTGATGAAAACAAAATGGGTATTTTAATATCAGGCATGTGCGACTTACCTGCGAATTCTTTCTCTCGGCTAGATTTTGTTGACCATCAGGATGACAATTTAGAGATCAGGATGAGTCAAACGGGAAACTACCCTTGTAAATTTGGAGATAGTTTTGCGCTTATAGTAGGAACCCAAACAGGCGTCCTAATAAAATTAATAAATTTATCTGCAGTAAATTTAGAGCTAGAACAGAAAATAATAAATTCAAAGTTGAATGTTATAGGTGAAACAAATAATTATTATGAAGTAGACTTAAGTCCACTTAAAATGAACCAATTAAGGAATTTAGTACTTCTAATCACTGAAACTGAACAATCAGGAAATGAGACCTATCATTTACAAACAATTTTTCTAGTTGATAAAAGTGGTTTTTTACCTAAAAATACTTTTAAAAATGCACATATATTATTATTCGTTAATTCAACTATATTTAAGATTGAATTAAACAAAATCCTTGATACTCACTACAATGAAACTTTCTTAATATCAGAAGGGCAAAACTGTCCTTCTGACAAAGGAATTACCTTAACAAAAGAAGAATTAATAGAGAAATTAATTCTACCGGCAACTAGTTTGGATAGAGTAACAAGAGATTTAAAACTGAAAGCAATTTCGCTGAATGAAGAAAGTGCTGTATTAGAGATTCCTATGATTGGGGATGAATTGTCTAATATTAAATATCCCTTTTTAATGATGAAACAAAGGAATACTGATAACACCTTTTCTTTAATGGGCATTGTTCAAAAAGAGACTCTCTCTTTTAACTTTTCTCTATTCTTAAAAGAGACACCAAACACCGCTGGGAGATGGGATATCTATTTAATAGACAAAAGAGATAATTCTATATTTACTCTTAATTTCAATAAAAATACTGATGAAATGAAGGGAAAGGAGTTTTATGGAATATTTAAGCAACAATTTAATAACAAGTCTACGTATAATTGTTTTAGCAGATTATATATAACCAATAAAAATTCACTTGCCCTAGTTAAAAATAATATATCAAATTTAATCAAAAGTCAGTATCAAATTAAAACGAAAATTAGTAATTTCTCAATGGTGAAGAATATAATTAAGATGCAAGTACTCATTGATACTCCTAACCTAAACGAATTTGATATAAAGTATCTATCTTTAGTGCACCGTAATAAAGACCAACTTAATCAAAGTCAATTTAAGCTAATTAAAAAAACAGTAAATAAAAACCTTTGTTATTTAGATTGTGAAATAGATTTAGATCAAGTGAATTTTATTCCAATGTATTGGGATGTTTATTTAATCATAAAGATAAAAAACAATGACTATTTGATTAAAGTAACAAAGTCAAATAAATCTGTTTTTAATAAAGTCGATAAAACTATTTCTAAATACCAATATAAAATGAAAAATGGGTTCTTTGTATACCCCTATATTACTTTAAGTAATGACTTAGCGTTTACATTTAGAAAACAAGAGACATTTGAAACTGGTTACTACTATAGAAAAGAAAAGTTAGCATATTTAATATCGAAGATATTTCATAAACAATTATTGAAAAAGGAAATATGGATTGCATTTGAAAAACTTGCAATGTCGGCACATGATAGTGGTTATCACTTTTTTGACTATGTATATAAAAATAAAAAACATGATAACTTTTATTATGTTATATCTAAAGATTCTCCTGAAATAAAAAACTTATCAGATAAAAAAGATAAAGTTTTATACTTTATGTCGTTTAAATACTTTATATATATGTTTTCTGCAAAGTTACTAATATCATCTGATACAAAAAGAAACAGCTATAATTTACGTATGAGAAAAACAAATTTAGGAAGGGCATTAACAAAAAAACCATTAGTTTATCTTCAACATGGTGTAAATGGATTAAAAGCAGTTCCAGACTTTTATAAAAAGAGAGATGTCTTCGATTTGGTAATTGCTCCTTCTGAATATGAGAAAAAAATGATTATAAACCACTGGGGCTATAGTGAGTCTGAGGTTGTAACAACGGGCTTAGCAAGATGGGATGTTATGGAGGATAGAACGAATCAAATTCCATACAGGCAAATTTTTGTTATGCCTACTTGGCGCACTTGGATGGATGGCATGGATAAGCGAGATTTTTTAAAAAGTCAGTATTTTAAAAACTACATGGAATTTTTAAATTCAGCAAAGTTAAACAAGATATTAGAAGATAACAATGTAAAAATAATGTTTTTTTTGCATCCGAAGTTCAAAGACTATATTGATCTTTTTGAGTTTGAATCAGATCAAATAGAAAAATTCGGATTTCTAGATGTATCTTTAGACGACATGATAATGAAGAGTTCAATGATGATTACAGATTATTCTAGTGTGATCTGGGAAATGTTTTACTTAAAAAAACCCTGTCTTTTTTATCATTTTGACAAGGATAAGTACTTGGAGTATGAAGGTAGCTATATGGAATTTGATCAGGACTTATTTGGCGATGTCGCTTTCCATAGTGAACAATTAGTGAATTATGTTGAGAAGTATATAAAAGATGAATTTCATGAGAAAGAAGCCTACGGTAAACTCCGAAATGAATACTTTACTTATATGGACAAAAATAATTCAGAGCGTATATTTAAGGCAATAGAAGAAAACAAAGCACAGTTGTATAAAAAGGAGAAATTAAGTGGATTAAAGATATCTCATTTAATCCCATTTAAAATTAGAAGAAAATTATTAAACATAAAACATGCCTTATTTAAATAACACCTAACATCGTTTAATAGAACCTTTCAATCTAATTAAAATATGAATAAACAGGTGGACTATGAAAGATAAGATATTAAATTTATTAATTAGTATTTACAGAGTAATATTTAATCTATTTGGATCTATTTTACCTAAAAGTGAGAAGGTAATTATTTTTGAAAGTTTTCATGGTAAACAATACAGTGATAATCCTAGGGCAATATTTGAATACTTAAAAGAGAACTATCCTGATTATATATTAATTTGGAGTGCTGACCGTAGACATTTAAAAAGTTTTGAAAACAGAGACTTGATTTATGTAAAAAGACTCTCAATAAAGTGGCTATGGACAATGAATCGCGCTGCATACTGGGTAATTAATGCTCGTTTACCTTTATGGATTAAGAAACCAAAAAATACAACGTATATTCAAACCTGGCATGGCACACCATTAAAAAAACTTGCCATAGATATGGAAGATGTACATATGCCAGAAACAAACATAAAGGAATATAAAATGAATTTTTTAAATGAGTCTAGGAAATGGGATTACTTAATATCACCCAATGCTTACTCAACGAAAATATTTAAAAGAGCATTTCAGTTTGAGCAAACTGTTATTGAGTCAGGGTATCCGAGAAATGACTATTTAATAAATAATAACCATCCCGAAACAATTTCTAATTTAAAAGCAATAAATAATTTACCTAAAGATAAAAGGATTATTTTATATGCACCTACATGGAGAGATAACCAATTTTATAGCAAGGGAAAATATAAATTTGATTTACAATTTGATTTAGATATGTTAAGAAATGAGCTAGATGATAATTACATTATACTCTTACGACTTCATTACTTAGTAGCTGAAAACATTGACTTGTCGAACTATAAGAATTTTGCATATGATTTTTCAAAGCACGCTGATATAAGAGAGTTATATTTACTTGCGGATCTTTTAATAACAGATTACTCCTCGGTATTTTTTGATTATGCAAATTTAAAAAGACCAATGTTATTTTATGTATATGATATTGAAGAATACCGTGATAACCTTCGTGGATTTTACTTTAATTTTGAATCAAAGGCACCTGGACCATTAGTAAAAACAACGGAAGAAATAATTATGGAAATTAACAAAATTGATAAAGAGGGTTTTATTCCATCAAGCATTACCGAGCAATTTTACAATATGTTCTGTTATTTAGAAGATGGTAATGCTACCGCACGGGTTGTGGAAAAGGTATTCAGAAATTAGGAACCCCATACTTTGTGAAATAAAGTCAATAACTCAAAAACAATTGTGTTATACGCCAACCATGTAAACAAGGAAAGAGACCATTAATGATTAACACACACTTTTTCAAGTGTATAATATGGTGGAAGTAATGATTTATTTATAACATGCTAATAACTCATAAAAAAGCCTTATCATAGTAAAAAGGTTTTAGTAAACAAAATCAAGTGCTACTAATGATGTTCTTACATCATTAGTAGCACTTGTCTTTAGAATGGCATTTATAAACTTAAGCTAATTATCAAACACTCTGTCAACAATACGTTCAGTTGCATAACCATCTTCTAAACTACAATACTTATTGTAAAAAATTGTATACTTGTCTGAATAATCATCTTTTAGTTTTTCTATCGAATGTATATTATTAATTAATTCTGTCGTTGTTTTTATAAGAGGTCCTGGAGCCTCCTTTTCAAAGTCTATATAAAAGCCTCTCACATCATCTCGATAAGTTTCTAGATCATACGTATAAAACAGCATAGGTCGTTTAGTATTAGCAAAGTCAAACATAACAGAAGAATAATCAGTAATTAATATATCAGTGATTAATAACAGTTCCTGAATGTCTGAATAATTTGATACGTTAATAGCAAAATCCTTTAGCTCATCATCTATTTTTACTTTATTACTTATAACAACGTGCATCCTTAATAGTATTATATAGTCATTACCTATCGATTGCTTTAATTGGTATAAATCGATTGGCATATCAAATATAAATTTATTTTTTTTAGTAGTTTGATTATCACGAAAGGTCGGAGCGTACAAAATTATCTTCTTGTCTTTGGGTAACTTTAATCTGTTTTTAACTATTAGCCCTCTTTCAGATCCTTCACTTTTATAAAAGATATCATTTCTAGGGTAGCCTGTTTCTAATATCTTACCTTTGTACTTAAAGGCACTCTGAAATCTATTTGATGCATAAGGGCTAGGAGATACAAGGTAATCCCAAGTCTTCGTTGCATTACTTACTCGTTCCAAATAATCATCGCTTCTACCTAAAATCTTTTCAATATCGTGGAGCATCTTCTTAAGCGGAGTTCCATGCCATGTTTGAATGTAAATAGTTTGGTCTCTCTTAGTAATATACGTTGGGAAGTTTTGATTGTTGACCCAAAATTTGGACTTAGCTAAATAATAATAATAACTCGGACTTAATCTTTTAATTCGAATCGTATTAGGATCATCGAATCGAATATTCTTGTTACAAACCCAAATCTTTTTATAATCTAAATTTCGTTTTACAATTTCCTCATAGATATTCCGTGGGCTGTCCGCGTATTGTTTTCCAACCCCACTTTCAAACAAAATTAATTTATCGTCAACAGGTAAAACTTTACTAGCTATTTTATAAAAACGTTTCATAGTAGGAAAATATAGTTTGCTTTTTCGAAATCGATTAAATAAAGCTCGATATAATTCCGATTCAAAATAGATTTCGTAGAATGGTCTTTTCTTAACCTTTTCTGAAATAGCTTGATATGCTCTTTCAGATGATTTCCCATCTTTATATGTCAAGAACTTAGAGGCACGTTGCTCATATTCAGATTTCATTTTAAAATCTGACTCAGCATACTCTTTAGTTAATTTAATTACCTCTTCCAAATCATAGACAATATCTCCTGGTAGATCATTATCTAGATCTAAATGAGAACCACGTCTACCTATAAATCTATTGCGATCAAATTGATAATATACTATTGGTTTGTGTAAAAAGCTAAAATCGAAAGCCACGCTTGAATAATCGGTAATCATCATAGTACTTTGTTTTAATAAGGTTTGTACATCAATATCCCCCTGATTAATTATTTTCACTGGTATCTCGTTAAAATGAGCAGTAAACTTTTGCATATTAGGATGTAAACAAAGTACAATTTCAAAATTATGTTCTTTCGCCAAATTATGCAAAGTAGGATTTTTGATCAATTCTTTGTATCTCGTATAATACTCGCTGTTTATAAAGTCATCCTCATGATTTATCCAATCTCTCCATGTCGGGATAATTAATAATTGTCTTTGTAACTTCACATCTTTCTTAAATAAGTTATCAAATCTTGCTAGCCCAGTGATTGCAACCTCTTCAGGGTGGTAGTTAAAATCATTTATAATCATTTCTCGTTCAAATTCCGAACTGACCAAAAATAAATCCGCATTGAAACTCGTTGCTTGTTTCCCGTAATTTGCAACCATGTTTTTTGTTCCCATCACTCCATGTTGTATGAATACATTCTTGGCTTTTATTTTTCGTAAAAACTTTTTCGTCTTTAAAGGATACAAGAAGTCTGGTTGATGAGTACTAATAATTTTATTAGCAATTAAAATATACTTAATATGTTTTCTTGATTTATAGTAAAGAATATTCCCAAACTCTTTAATGTTTTTTAAATCCGGAGATTGCTTATCAATTACATAATATACTTCCTTATTTGGATACCTTTGTCTGATGTATTTAAATAAGTGATAGCCATTATCCTGAGCTTTATAAGGTAACTCTCCAATAATCCAAATATCCTTTTTCTTGTAAATGTTTTTTAATAACCATGACCAACGAGCTACTTTCTTTAAATAATTATACGTACGATCTTTGAAACCTTCGATTCGAAATGACAAATTAAAGGCTTTAAAAGTATAATATGGACTAACTGCAAAGGTCATTTTATCCCTAGTCGCCTTACTTACTTTTGTTCTATACCGAGCTCTAAATCTGGGCTTTCCAATTCTAACTCTTACGGTCTCTTGGAAGTCATGATACTTTATATCGAAAAATAAATCATAAACATCTGTATTAAATTTCTCGTTTTTAAATACATCATTTAAATCAACACTAGCTTTAAATCTATAGCGATTGAGACCGAATCGTTTACTCACCTCATCCGCCATATGTTCAGTATGAACGGGCATCTTAGCTTCAACATTAAGTGTCCTAGCAAGTATAATTAAATTTATATGATCAATTTTAGAGCTTTTAGTAAAGATCTTCCCGCCAAACACTATTTGATTAGATTTAGATCTCAAAAAGTCTATTTGAGTCGTTGTTTTTGGTTGTATTTCATAATTCACTGACAAAGATATATTACCTTCAACCGTAGTGTATAAATAAAAGTGTTCATTTTCAAAAGTAATCGGGTATAAATTATCTAATTTGGTCTCAGCAAATCTACCTAAACGTATAGGGTATTCAAAATGCTTAACTCCATCATCAGTTATATATACATCTGCTGTCTCGTTAAGTTTCTTTATCCGATTTTCACTAAAGTTATTTTCAGGAACTCGAACAATTAAAAATAAATCATAAATATCTTCATCAGTTTGTATTAATTCCTTTATTAACGCAATATCAAAGTGAAATGAAAATTGATATGATTCCTCTTCAGAATTAATATGTACCTGATGGCCTGTAGAACGTGATACGAATTGTAATTGCTTAACTTTATAATCAAGATTGCCAAGTGTTCCTTGAATATTAAACTTGTCTTTATTTTGTGTGATTTTTATCTTTTGTCTAACTCTGCCTTTTTTATTTCTTTTATGTGCAAAAATTTTTCTTTTTAAAGCGTTCGCTATTGATGACATACGTATTAATCCCTCTCATTTATAAATATCAGTTTGTATAGCTATTATACATAATTTATAAATAATCGACAAATATCCATTCTATAGCTATTTATGTTTGTAGTTTTTTAAAAAAGTAATATAATTTACTTTAAACTCAGCTACTAACGGAAGACATGCTGATGCTAGTATAGTTTCATGGACACATCTAAGTTAAATTATATACAATGAATTTAAGGAGGATGTGTCACAATGAATCAAANAAAANATGGNAANNGGTATA
>JGI24707J26582_10003601_pt1 | contig 11043 bp, 10 predicted proteins | sample BioPla1DNA1_FD_26582 | JGI IMG/M metagenome (IMG submission 26582) | reverse complement strand
ATATCTTTATATATTTTTAATTCTGGATTCGTCTTTAATCCGATCCTCCTTAGAAACGTCATCGCTTCTTCTTGCGAACTAACATCATACGCTTCAGGATCTACTAAAGTATACCAAAAGGCATCTAATCCACGCTGTGCAACTACCTTAGAATCCAATTGTCGTACCGTTCCAGCTGCCGCATTTCGCGCATTCGCAAATAATGGTTCATTATTTAACTTACGAGTTTCGTTAACTCTTCTAAAGGAAGACTCTGGCATAAAGACTTCTCCACGAACTGTAATATCAATGGGTTCTTTTAAACGCAAAGGTATGGATTGTATCACCCTTATATTTGAAGTCACATTTTCACCAACTACACCATCGCCTCGTGTTGTCGCTCTGACCAACACACCCTCTTCATATTCAAGTGACATAGCCAGTCCATCAATTTTCATTTCTACACTGTACTCCACATTGGAAAATTCACGACGAATCCTTTCATCAAAACGATTAAGATCTTCAAGATCAAAAGCATTTCCTAAAGAAAGCATAGGAACTGGATGCGTGACTTTTTCAAAAAAATCTAACACCTCGCCTCCTACTTTATGTGTAGGAGAAGTCGGATCATCATATTCCGGATGACTCTGTTCCAACTCTAACAACTCATTAAACAACTGATCATATTCATAATCAGATATAGTAGGTTGGTCTAAGACATGGTACTCATAATTATATGTTTCTATCAAACTTCTTAATTCTTTAATTCTCTTTTCAATCATGTCAAGTCTCCCTTCAACCTCAATCCAGAGAAATTACGCATTATTGTTTTAGTTCCAAAAGGATGATTAAAGGCTATTTTAACAGTATCNGTATCCACCTTCAATACTATTCCTTCTCCAAAATCATCATGCACAACAACATCTGCCGGTCTCAAAGAAAGTTTTCTTTGAAACTTCTTCATATAACGCTTATCTGGAGATTCACTCTGCCTAATACCTCTTACATCATGAACTGTTTCCTTATGTTCCATCTCCTTGATAAATCGAGAAGGTTTATTCCTTTGACTCATTACGTAATTAAATCCAGCATTACTAGACACAAACAAACGATGCATTGCGCGCGTTATTGCGACGTATGCCAATCTTCTTTCCTCTGTAATTCCATGTTTACTTTCTAAAACACTATTCCTATTTGGAAAAATTCCATCATTCATCCCCATTAAAAATACTGTATCAAACTCAAGCCCCTTTGCGGCATGAATTGTCATTAGCCGAATATATTCACCATCTAATACTTCTTCACGATCTCCATATAAAGAAACCATTTGAACATATTCCGCAATTCCTTCTCCTGTATTATCTTGAAACTCTTTAGCCTCACCAATCAAGGCCTTAACATTTTCAAGTCGCTCTATCTCTTCCGCCTTTTCAAAAGCTTTACGCAAACCACTATCTTCCAAAATTTTATAAATTAATGATTCAATTGATCCATTTTCTTCATAGAACTTTTTAAACGATTCAATCATGTTTACATAATCCTTAATTCGTTTAGATGCACTATCGTCCGTTTTCATCGCTTCATATATCGTCACATTTTCATTCTTGGCCTTCTCAAAATATTTATCAAGTGTTTTTTCCCCAATACCACGGCGAGGAGTCGCAATACTTCTACGTAATGCTAGATCATCACCGTGACTCACCATTCGTAAATAACTCATTACGTCTTTAATTTCTTGGCGATCATAAAAACGTAATCCACCATATATAATATATGGAATATTTAAATTCATAAATACTTTTTCAAGTGTTCTCGATAGATAATTAGAACGATATAAAATAGCCATATCTAAGTAAGAAACTCCTTCATCATGAAGTCGCTTAATCTGTCTTGCAATCCAATAAGCTTCATCATGCTCATCATCTAGATTAGAAAAGACAACGGCATCCCCCGCCGCTTTATGTGAAAGTAAATCTTTATCTAATCGATCAGGATTATATTGGATTAAACGATTCGCACTGTCTAATATGTTTTGTGTTGATCGATAATTACGATGTAATGTTATTGTTTTAGAATCAGGGTAATGTTTGTCAAAATCGATGATGAAATTCATTTGTGCACCACGCCACGTATAAATCGTTTGGTCTGGATCACCAACAACATACAATTCATTGCCATCTCCAACCAATAAATCTATAATTTCATACTGAACATGGTCCACATCTTGAAANTCATCTACTAAAAACACATTNAAACGACGTTGCCATTTTTGCAATACTTTTTCATTGGTCTTAAAAAGATCTCGTACCTTCAAAAGCAAATCATCAAAATCCAACGCAAATATCTGTGTTAAACGATTTTCATAATAATCGTATAGTTTTGCCTTTTTTTCCTCGTATATGCTACTGCCCGCNATCTTATAAGCCTGNTCTATTGAAACACCNGCAATTTTATTATTTGAAATATAAGCTAAAACATCTCTATAACTTAATTCTTTACGTTCATATCCAAACTCATCATAGGCTTCCTTTAAAATTGTTTGTTGATCGGATTGGTCCACAATAGTAAAGTTTCGCACCAAATTTAAAGCCTCATACTCTTCTCGAATTATGCGTACACACATGGAGTGAATGGTGGACACAAAAACTTCCATGTTTGAATCTAACATGGACTCTAGTCGTATTTTCATCTCATTTGCAGCCTTATTCGTAAAAGTAATTGCACAAATTTTACGTGGATTATATCCAAAGTCCTTAATCAAATGGACAATTCTAGTTGTTAGAACTCTCGTTTTACCACTGCCAGCACCTGCAATCACGCGCACATGCTTAGCCTTCACTTCAACTGCCTGCCTCTGTTCTTTGTTTAGTTCGTTTAAGTAATTCAATCTTTATCACCTTAATTTATTATACCATATCTTAGACATGTTATAATGGATATTAAAGAAAGGAACGGACTTTATGAAAATCGCAAAAACTTGGAAAAATTATGAATGCCTTGACGTTGGAGAAGGGTATAAGATAGAAAGGTTCGGACCCTTTATACTAAAACGTCCAGAACCTTCAATCTCCGATAAGTTTACTATAACAAACCCCAAACTTGATGGTGAATTTAAAAATAAAAAATGGATACACAATAACATCCCTAACCAATGGGTCTTAGAATATAAAAATTATCAGTTTGCCTTACAACCATCTGAATACAAACATCTAGGAATTTTCCCAGAACAAGCCGTCAATTGGGATTTTATTGAAAAAATTAATAAGCGCAAAGACAAACCACTGCGCATTCTAAATTTATTTGGCTATACTGGAGCAGCAACCGTTGTTGCGGCCAGCGGAAACAATGAAGAAATCGTTCATATTGATGCATTAAAGTCGGCCATTGCCAGAACTCAAGAAAATCTAAAACTCAATGGACTTGAAGATCAATACGTTCGTACAATTGTTGATGATGCCCTGAAATTTATCCAACGAGAAAAAAGACGTGGTCGATCCTATCATGGAATCATTATGGATCCCCCTTCTTTTGGCAGAGGTCCGAATAAAGAAATTTGGAAAATAGAAGAACAACTTCCCATACTCATTGATGGAGTTGTTGATATCCTTGATGACGATCCGGAATTCATAATCATCAATACTTACACTAAAAACCTAAGCCATCAAGAAGTTCTAAAACTATTAAAGTCAAAATTTAATCCAGGCTATGGTAAATTTTCCTCAAACAAACTGGGAGTCCCAATTACCCATAAACCTTATCCGCTCACATTAGGTAATACAACTAGGTGGTGTAAATATGAAGATATTTTATGAAGACAATCATTTACTAGTTGTAGAAAAACCACCTAATATACCAACACAAAAAGATGCATCTAAGGATAAGGATATGCTGACAATCTGCAAGGAGTATATCAAACATAAATACAACAAACCAGGCAACGTATACCTAGGACTGGTTCATCGCTTAGATCGTCCTGTTGGAGGAATCATGGTATTTGCGAAAACATCTAAAAGCGCAAGTCGTCTGAGCAATCAAATCAGATTAAATCAATTTTCAAAAGAATACATAGCCGTAGTGCATGGGAATGTAAAACAAGCAACATATGTCGACTACTTATACAAGGATAGACGCAGAAACATGAGCTATGTGACAACAGAAGACAAGGGGAAAAAATCCATTCTAGAAATTTTAGATACTGAGTATTATGAAAAAGACGACCTAACTAAAGTTAAAATCAACTTAATTACCGGCAGGTCTCATCAAATTCGAGTTCAATTCTCACATAGAAATCATCCACTTTGGGGAGACGCTCGCTATAATCATCAAGCAAAGCCCGGACAACAAATAGCCCTTTGGGCTTATAAAATTTCTTTTAACCATCCAACCACAAAAAAACGCCTCACTTTTGTAAGTGAGACGCCACCAGTTTATCCTTTTGCTTTTGAATAGATTGCATCAATTTCACAACGTCTGTTTTCACAATCTTCATAAGCGAGCTCAAACAACTCCTCATATTGTTTCAAACTTCCACCAAAGCGGCCCACTCCAACTTCCTTAGAAGGATAGAGTTTGATCGCTTTTTTTTCAGCTTCAAGTCTCTCAACTAAATCCACCTCTTCATAATACTTGTCAGTTCTCGCCTCAAAACTCTCAATCAAGCGGGGAAATTTACGATATACCCAGCGCATAATTCTATAGGTAATCCTTTTTTGAGGTTTTCGAACATAATCAGCACTTTTCGTTGAAACAACAACATGATATTCACAACCTACTTCCATGCTCTTTTCAACTGGAATCATCGTTGTAATACCGCCATCCATATATTTTTTTTCATCAATGACAACCGATCTTCCCATTATAGGTAAAGTACAAGCTGCCTTAATATAGCGACCTTCAGGATCCATTTCATCTTTAGATATCCAAATAGTATCTTGAGCCTCTAAATCATATACTCCGGCGTAATATTCTCCATCAATCTCTGAAATTTTTGATATAGGAAAATCTACTTCTTTGTAGATAGTATCGAACATATGATCATAACCAACTACCTGTCTTTCAAAAAGCAAAGCCCCAATGCCTGAATTTCTCCAGTCTGCAGCTTTTTCCGTAGAAGCAATTCGTAACGTTTCTGATTTACCCAATGCATACATTGCTCCATAAAGTGCTCCAGAAGATATGCCGATCACCACATCAAACTTATAACCATTTTCAATCATCCAAGACAATACTCCCGCAGTATAGGCGCCACGCATCCCGCCACCTTCAAGCACTAATCCAATCCTCTTACTCATAATTATCGCTCCTATAATAATCCACTAAATATTTTGACAAATCCTCTTAGTAATCGTAATAGATACGGAGTTTGCATTACCTTTTCTAAACTAATTTCTTCTGAAACAGAAAAAGTCTTCTCAGCATCTCGCTTACAATCCATTACTACATCATGATCTACAAATAGAACTGAAGTCTCGTAATGAATATAATAACTTCTAAAATCCATATTAGTCGTACCAACAATACACACATTATCATCAGCCACGATTGTTTTTGAATGCACAAATCCAGGTGTAAATTCATAAACCTTTACGCCATTTTTGATTAATACTTCATAATTTGACTTGGTAACCTGATTAACGATTTTCTTATCCGGAATACCCGGTAAAATCAAGCGAACATCTACGCCACTTTGCGCAGCCAAAGTCAAAGCTTTAATCATTTCATAACCAACTATTAAATAAGGCGTTTGAATATACACATACTCTTTCGCATTATTAATAATATTGAGATGCGATTCCAAACCAACATCCGTATCATCTGTAGGGGCATCCGCAAAGGCTTGCACATAACCTTTTTCATATTCACCCTCAAAATCAAATTTGAATTTTTCAGGATCCTCCTTAACATCGGTATAATAACGATAAAATTGTAGGAACATTAACGTCAAGGAGTGTACTGCCTCGCCTTCAAATAATACTGCTGTATCCTTCCAATATCCAAAGCGCTCAATTCGGTTAATATATTCATCAGCTATATTCATTCCACCAACAATCCCCACACGACCATCAATAATACATGATTTCCTATGAGATCGATTATTCATTGTAATCGCAAGCTTTGGTTTTATCGGATTGAATACCACTGACTTTATTCCAGCTGCGTCGCATTGCCTCTTTAAATCAGGAAAACCAGCCGTTCCCCAATCATCATAAATTAACCGAACATCTACTCCTTCTTTAATTTTAGCTTCTAGTGCATTTAAAAGGGTCCTCCACATGTAACCATCTTTGATGATAAAATATTCTAAAAAGATAAAATGTTTGGCTTGCTTAATCTCTTCAAGCATGACTTCAAATTTCTTTTCTCCCGATTCTAAATATTTTGCTCGATGAGATTTATATATAGGATAATGCGAACTATTATAAACGTATTTTACCTGTTTATGAACTGATGGATCAAGTCGTTTGATTTCCTCCATAATTGATAAATCTTGAGACAACTCAAAGCCTTCGAAAGATTCTGTAATTTTTTCTCTTAATTCTTCTGGAGCTTTACGATCGCCCATAATTAAATAAATAACTGCTCCAATGGGAGGGAAAGTTAGAATCACAATTGACCAAGCCAAAGCATAGTATGGATTTTCATCACGATTCACTACCCACACCACTAATAATATGGATAAAACAATCATCAAAACATAAACGATATTATAAGAAAAAATAATTGAATTCGCAAAATATATTACCAAAAAAAACTGAGCGATGATCAACAAACCAACTATAAATATTTTATTTGTAATAAGTTTTAATAGTTTTTTCATAATTATCATCCCTTATAAGAATGTATACATCCTTTTGAACTTCTCCATATCGATATAATTCGTGACATTCATCAACATCCACTCTCTCGATAAATGTTGCCCCCAATTTCTCAATTGTTCTTTTTGACGCAACATTATCTGGATTACATGTAATGTATATCTCGTTGTGATCAATAATTTCAAGAAGTTTTAAACAAGCATAAAATGCATAATTATTACCGCGATAAGCTCTATTTATAAAATAACCAATGTTACCATAGTAAACCAGGTCTTTTCCAGTTTCAACCCTATACTCAATCCGCCCAACCGGATACTCTATATCTTCGACAATTATATCATAGACTACTGTGGGTACCGAAAAGTAATTTCCTGGGAAATCAACTCTTTTAAGGCTCAATGATTTCAACATCTGGATCAAAAGTCTGATTAAAATAAACTAAACCTGCACCAATTAATGCTGTTAAGATAGTTTTTATAAGGGAAGAGATTTCTAAAACTGAAATACTTCGAACTACAAAAACAAATCCAACCATAACAACAATAGGCAAAGCAAATTTAATGTACCAACGATCATCATCAAATTTTCTAGAAACATACTTAAATAAAATTACATAAGAGAAAGACAAGACTAAAGCCATTACCGCTATACTTAAAAAATCAAAAGGTTTGATTGAAGCATAGAATAACTTAATTTCTTCAAAACTTTCCGGTGTAACTGCATCTCCCAATTCCTCTATGCTTGGGTTTTTATTAATAACAATCGCATTCACAAAGGATTGTACAAAAACCATCAAATATGCCACTTGGTTGAAAGGGGACGCCAATAAACCACTTCCAGTCATAAAACCTGTTGCTTCATCTGTATATCCTTCTTCAAATTTCCCTTTATTTTTCTGAGTTCTAATCACAAAATATGCTGCAAAAACGGCACCCATAGCTAATGCTATTGTGGTTAAAAGCAGAGTTAAATATGGTTGTGTTTCAAGCATATTTTGAAATCTAGATTCTCCTACTAACGCAATAAAACCCATGTTTATCACATTAGACACGGCATTCGCAATAAAGAATCCACCAATCCCCCACAAGATAGCTGACAAGAACCCTGGCTTATTTTTATATTTTACAATAAAGTAGACAAAGTAAGCAATTAATAAAAATATACTAATGGCTAACTCAATAAATACTGATTTCGATACCATAAACATCCTCCTTCTACTAGAATACCATATTTAAAATAAAAAAAGCGCTCGATTTAATATCAAACGCTTGATGTTTCGCTTTAAAATTAGACTAATCTAACATTTGCAGCTTGTTTGCCACGTTCGCCATCAACGATTTCAAACGTAACTTCTTGACCTTCTTCTAGTGATTGAACGTCATCTTGTAACGCAGTCACATGAACGAACACGTCATTTCCTTCTTCAATAGTAATGAAACCATAGCCTTTATCAGCTAAGAAGAATTTTACTTTTCCTGTAATCATCCAAGTACCTCCTATCAGAAATAAGACGTACTCAATCGCACTCTAATCCCATTCACATAGTATTAAAAAATACATTGAGTAACCCAACACTTTTTGACACTTCAAAAAACATTAATTCTTATTACATTCAAATCGTATCACTTAGACCCTACTAAAGTCAATCAAAAAGTACATTAATTACAAATATACGCTATAATATAAGGGAAAGAAGGTAAATAATGAAAAAAATAATAGTAAAAGAGAATGGCACATTATTAAACTATCTATATAACGCCGATCTCCCATACTCAAAATCAAAGTTAAAGTCACTGTTAAAACATAGGTGTATCTCAATCAATGGTCGAACCACTACTCAATTTAATGATGCGGTAGATGTCAATGATGAGATCACGATTTTAGAATACAATCCAAAACTTGATACTCCTCTAGACATTATCTATGAGGACCAAAATATTCTTGTGATCAATAAACCTAATGGTCTATTGAGCGTTCCTACCGAACGTCAAAACGAGCTTAGTGCTCTTGATTATGTCAAAGACTATATAAAAGGAAGTGTATATGTAATTCACCGATTAGATAAATTCACATCAGGTGTTATGATTTTCGCAAAAAATCCACAGACTAAAAACTTTTTCCAAAAAGATTGGCAGAAAAAAGCACCAGAAAGACAATATGTAGCTATTGTAGAAGGACGGATAGAAAAGGAAAAAGATACAATCTCATCCTATTTAAAGGAATCAAAAGATTTATATATGTATTCAAGTGACGAAGGAAAATATGCCGTAACCCACTATGAGATGATTGCATCAAATTCTAAATATAGTGCATTATTAGTTAAACTAGAAACAGGACGTCGTAACCAAATCAGAGTTCACATGGCAGATATCAAACACCCTATTGTGGGCGATTCAAAATATGGTTCTACCACCAATCCAATTAGACGCTTAGCGCTTCATGCTTATCGCGTCACAATAAAAAACCCTGTAAATAACAGGGCAATGACTTTTACCGCTAAAGTCCCTCAGGACTTCACGAGATTAGTCAGTTTAAGTAATCTTGATAATCAACGCTTAAATTCTTTTTAAGCGTTTTATTATGCACTTTAAAACCACGATCCAAAATCATATCTTTTAGTATATCATCACGAAAACTTGTATGATTTAAAATTACATCCTTGGCTTCTTTTTCATCTATAACTTCTTCACCAAACGCAAAAACCAATGCATAATTCTCTTGAATATCAAGTGCTACCTTATGCTCATTTAAATCCGAGAGAACTGAATCAGGTAAATCAGACATTCCTTTGTAGTATACCAACTCTACACTATCCAAAATATCAAATTCATTTTTAATTTCATCCACTTCATAATCATTTTTTACATAAGTTTCTATATCCTTAGCTATATCTTCACTTTCAACTTGAAATAAATATAATTTTTGAAGTTCATAACGCTCTAATAATGATTCTAATTTTTCATCGATAATCTCATTCGCATATTTATCTAATACCAATGCAGATTCGAGATTTTCTCGTAAATGAGCTTCATCTCTAAATCCATAATAGGCAAGCATCATTTCAAAATCAAGGCCGGCATTTTCAAAGTTCTTTACTTCTTGATCAACTTCAGCACTTACATCATAATTTTTTTCGTTTTTAATCTCTTCCAACATTATTTGTTCTAAATCACCGATTAAGAATTGTCCGTAATCTAGTTTAAGAATTTCATCAAGAACATCTTCCTTATCATAAGTTTTATTAGAAATTTTAAATAAAATATCCGCATCAACTTCATCATCTTTTAATAGACTATCACTAATTTCAACCCCGTCTGATTGCATATGTTTAATCATAATTTCCTTTTCTAAGCTAGAATCATATCCAAAGACCGATTCTTTAAATTCCGGATATTCTTTTATTGTTTCTATGTTAGTACTTTCTACATATATACGGTGATAACCAAACTCACTTTTTACCCATTCACTAATCTCATCTTCATTTAGATTTTGGGCGCCTTTAATAAAACTCTCTACTAACTGCGAGCTATTGTCCATATATCCTAAAGATTCACCAATTATACCATTATCAGAGCTAAGATCTATCATGGTTTTAGTTACATTATCAGCTTTGTCTAAAGCCGCATCAACTTCACCCATTAAGGCTATTTCCGCATCTAATGGTGCATCGCTATTCATATGTTCGTTTGACTCCCTTTGAGCCTGGACTAGGACATGAGTCACAATACGAGGTTGCATTTCCTTCTGAAAATTTTCCAAGTCATCAAAAACTTTCAAAACGTTATCTTGTAAAATAGCGGATTTATGATATTGATTTGTTAAAAATAGATTTAACTCATCCAGTCCATTATAACCCATTGCACGCAGCGTTATGCCTATCATATCCTGATCTTCTTCACTACTATTTTGTTCTAAAAGTGATGCCTCTTGATTGGCTATAGATGATTTTATAGCTTCGTCTACATCAAGTCCCGACAGATATTCCTTCTCCATAAATTGATAAATAAAATTCTTGCCATAATGTTCTTTCATCTGTTCATAATAATCTTCTCTATCATAATCTTTACCATCAAAACTATACACTAAAGTACTTTTTCCAGCGAGCGACCAAGCTACAATCGCTATTACCACTACTGAGGCAATTACTATAATTCCTTTTTTCTTGTTTTGCATATTTATCTCCTAACAAATTAAAAAGTGCCGCAATGGGCACTTTTATTAAACGCGTTCTATTTCATCGTTTAAGTTT
>JGI24707J26582_10003600_pt1 | contig 11043 bp, 14 predicted proteins | sample BioPla1DNA1_FD_26582 | JGI IMG/M metagenome (IMG submission 26582) | reverse complement strand
TCAACTCCCCGAAAACGCGCAGCGAGAACACCTCCTTGTAGGGCTCGCCGAGGCTGTGGAGAATCTCGTGGACCTTCATGGAGGCCTCGGAAAGAGTGATCGCCTGTTCCAGATCATGATCCGCCGCCTTTTCCGGCAGCTCTTTCATGTATACAAGTCTCTTGTTCTTGCGCAGGTAAGAGAAGTAGCTGTTTTTTGCAATTTGGCACAGCCATACCCGGAGGTCACAGGTTCCCTTGAAGCCGTCAATGGATTCAATGGCCTTCAGAAATGTTTCAGAGGTGATATCCTCCGCGATATGCCTGTCGCCGGATAAACTGTAAAGATAAAGGAAGACATCCCTGAAATAGGCGCTGTATATTTTCTCGAGATCCGCCACTCTGTTACCTCCTACCCATAAGACGCGCTCGGACCAATTATATTACAATATCGGCCTGAATCGGGTCGTGGGTACCAAACCTGACTACGGTAATTAACCTGTGATTTATTTCACTTACTTGCCCCAAATAGCTTGCCCTTTTCTCATTCTTCTGCTACACTATAACTGTAAAGGGTTAAACCTTTACAGAGGTGCTATGCTCGATAAGCTAAATCGAACCAATCTGTTGTATGATATCTATGGTTCACTGCTGACTGAACGCCAGCGGGAGATGATGCGGCTGTACTACAGCTTCAACCTCTCTCTGGCCGAGATCGCTGAGGAGCGCGGGGTCAGCAGGCAGGCAGTTCATGATCTGATCCAGCGGGCGCTCGCCTCCATCGAAGATTTTGAGGAGAAGCTGGGGCTTTATGAGATTTACCGCTTCCAGGAGAGCCTGCTTCAGGAAGCAGGCAAGATCCTGGAAAAACCGGTGGGTGCTGGTGAGCAGCAGCGGCTGCGAGAAATTATCAGCGAACTGCAGCAAAAAATTGACCAGTAAACGATCAGGAGAAAACCATGTTTGCGAATCTGGCTGAAAAATTGCAAAATACGCTGCGCCGGCTGCGCGGTAAGGGTAAACTGAGTGAAAAAGATGTCAATCTGGCTCTGCGCGAAATCCGCCTTGCATTGCTGGAGGCCGACGTAAATTTTAAAGTAGTGAAGGATTTTGTTGAAAAGATCCGTGAAAAGGCTGTGGGCGAAGAGGTGAGGCGAAGCCTTACACCGGGGCAGCAGGTGGTCAAGATCGTCCACGAGGAGCTTACGGCGCTGATGGGGCGTGAGCAGAGCAAGATCAACCTGGCGGGCTCTCCGCCGGTGATCATGTTGGTGGGGTTNCAGGGATCGGGCAAGACCACCTCGGCGGTGAAACTGGCCGTCCACCTGAGCCGCAGCGGGCGTAAGCCGCTGCTGGCAGCGGCGGATACCTACCGGCCCGGAGCTGCCGAGCAGCTGAAGGTTTTGAGCGAGTCCGCCGGTTTGCCCTGCTACAGCAACGAGGGGGCCCCGCCGGTGCAGATCTGCAAAGAAGCGGTACGTCTGGCCGGGCGCGAAGATTACGCTCCTGTTATTCTTGATACCGCCGGGCGTCTGCATATCGATGATGCCATGATGGATGAGCTGAAGAAGATCAAGGCTCAACTGAAACCCGCCGAGCTGCTCCTGGTGACCGATGCCATGACCGGCCAGGATGCGGTCAATGCTGCTGCTTCTTTTCATGAAGCTCTTGGGCTGACCGGGGTTGTCCTGACCAAGTTGGATGGCGACAGCCGTGGTGGTGCGGCCCTTTCAGTGCGGGCGGTAACGGGATGCCCGATTAAATTTGCCGGTGTGGGGGAGAAGATCGACGCTCTGGAGCCTTTTCACCCCGAGCGGATGGCCTCGCGGATCCTGGGCATGGGTGATCTGCTGACTCTGATTGAAAAGGCCGAGGCCGGGTTTGATGAGCAGAAAGCGCGTAAGCTTGAGCAGAAGTTGCGGCGCCAGGAGTTTACGCTCGACGATTTTCGGGAGCAGCTGCAGCAATTCCGGCAGATCGGCTCCATGGAAGAGATTATGGCCATGCTGCCGGCGGCACAGGTACCCAAAGAGTTGCGGCGCATGAAGATCGATGAAAAGCAATTCCAGCGCATCGATGCGGTGATTACCTCGATGACACCGACGGAGCGCAGGGATCCTTCTATTATAAATCGCAGCCGGCGGCAGCGCATCGCTGGCGGCAGCGGTACCACGGTTCAGGATGTGAATCGGTTGCTGGCCCAGTTCGGGCAGATGCAGAAGATGTTCAAGCAGATGGGCTCACTGGAGAAGAAAGGTTTCAAGGGTATGGGCAAGAAAAGAGGGGGGTTCCCCTTTTTCTAGATAAAAGAGGTTGTCAAGCAGCGGAGGTGAATAAAGTGGCAGTACGGATTCGATTGAAGAGAATGGGTGCCAAGAAGAAGCCTTTTTACCGGATCGTGGTTGCCGATTCCCGTTTTCCCCGGGACGGCAGGTTTATTGAGGAGATCGGATATTACAACCCCACCACCAAGCCTTCGACTTTCGAAGTGAACCGGGAAAAAGCAGAGATGTGGCTTTCACGGGGCGCCAGGCCTTCCGACACGGTCAGGCTGATCTTTGAAAAGGCCGGTGTGGCAAATTAGATCATCCTAACGAGGTGGGGATTTCATGGAGCAGATGTTGGCCCGCATTGCCAGGGCCCTGGTTGACTACCCCGATCAGGTTAGAGTTAATGTGCTTGAAGATGAACGGGTGGTCACTCTGGAGCTACAGGTTTCTCCCGACGACATGGGCAAGGTGATCGGCAGGCAGGGCCGGATTGTTAAGGCCATCCGCACCGTGGTAAATGCAGCTGCGGTGAAAGAAAACAAGCGGGTCTGGTGGAAGTGGTGCCGTGGACAGCGTAGTAGAATCGGGCAACCCCGGTATCGCCGTGGGCCGAATTCTGGCCCCGCACGGGGTTGCCGGTTTTCTGAAGGCGCAGCCGCTGACCGACTTCCCGGAGCGCTGTGAAAGGCTGACAGAGGTTGTTGTTGAGCTNAAGAGCAGCAGGCGGTCGCTGACGGTGGAAAAAGCAGCTCTTCACGGAAGGCTCTGGCTGATCAAATTTGACGAAATCGGCAGCCGTGAAGAGGCNGCCGCCCTGCGGGGGGGCTGCATTCTGATCCCACCAGAAGAGCGGGTCCCCCTCCCTNCGGGATACTATTATTATGATCAGCTCGTTGGGCTAATGGTGTATAATACGGGCGGAGAGTGTCTTGGTCAGCTGCAGGAGATCATNCCCGGGGCGGCACATGATCTTTACCTTGTCCAGGGAGAGGGTTTATCCCCGAAAGAGTTTTTGCTGCCGGCGGTAAAGGAGTTCATCCTGAAGATCGATCTTCCCGGGGGGAAGATCATTGCCGATCCTCCTGAGGGGCTGCTTGAGCTCTAACGCCGGGGTGATCTATAATGATGAAGATTGAGATTCTGACCATCTTTCCCGGTCTTCTCGAAGGNNCTTTTGGCGAGAGTATGCTCAGGCGGGCTGTGGAGCGGAGGCTGCTGGAGGTAGAGCTCATCGATCTGCGGAANTTTGCCCGCGGACGGCATCGCCAGGTTGATGATGCGCCCTACGGCGGCGGCAGTGGGATGGTNTTTAAGCCAGAACCGCTCTTTGAGGCGGTGGAGGCGCTGCAGGAAAGGGGCGGTGAAGAGCGNGCCCGAGTTATCCTGTTGACCCCGCAGGGGCGAACCTTTAACCAGGATATCGCCCGGGAGCTTTCCCGCGAGAAAAGGCTCNTGCTGATCTGTACCCGTTATGAGGGTGTGGATGAGAGGGTCAGGAGGGCGCTGGTGGACGATGAAATTTCGATCGGCGATTACATCTTGACCGGGGGCGAGCCCGCCGCAGCTGTCGTTGTCGATGCCGTGGCGCGGCTGTTGCCGGGATTTTTGGAGGAAGGCAGTCTCGCCGAAGAATCGTATAGCGGCTCTCTGTTGGAGTATCCCCATTATACCCGGCCGCCGGTTTTTCGTGGGATGGCCGTGCCGCCGGTACTGCTGTCGGGGGATCATGGGAAAATTGCCCGCTGGAGGCGCCGGCAGTCGTTGCTGAGAACGCACCGGCGCCGTCCGGATCTGCTCGAAAAGGCGACGCTTTCGGACGAAGAGCGGCGTTTTCTTGAGGAGGCCGACGGTGGGGGAGAAGATTTTTGAACAAAAAAATGTTTTGTTGGCTGGTGGGGTAACCTGCCACCTGCCGGCTACATGGAGAATGAATGTCAATGGAAAACAGACGTGAGGGGGCGCTTCAGACGATGGACTTGATCAAAGAAGTGGAAAAGCAGTATTTGAAAGAAGATATTCCCCGGTTTGGCCCCGGGGATACGGTGCGCGTACATGTGAAAGTGGTGGAAGGGACACGTGAGCGGACCCAGGTCTTCGAGGGAGTGGTTCTGCGGCGGCAGGGCCGGGGGTTGAGAGAGACCTTTACCGTACGCCGGATAACCTATGGAGTCGGCGTGGAGCGTATCTTCCCGCTTCATTCGCCCTCTATCGGCCGCATCGAGGTGGTCAAGCGGGGGCGGGTTCGCCGGGCAAAGCTCTATTACCTGCGCAAGAGAAGGGGCCGGGCGGCGCGGATCCGGGAAATTCGTTAGATCGTAAAGGATGGCGATTACTGATGAGCCGCTCAAGTGAAACCTGGGAATGGATTCGTTCTATCACCATTGCGGTGGTGCTGGCCCTGCTGATCCGATTCTTTCTTTTTGAAGTATTCGAGGTCGAAGGGGGATCGATGTACCCCACCCTTGAAAACGGCTACCGGCTCGTTGTTGACAAGATCAGCTACCGCTTTCACGAACCCGGCTATGGCGATATCGTTGTCTTCGACAGCCGCATCGGGAGACCTTTTATCAAGCGGCTTATCGCTGTTGGGGGGGATCGGGTGGAGATCCGGGACGGGAAAGTCTACCGGAACGGAACTTACCTCGACGAGCCCTACCTTGTTGATCAGAACGACTACCCCGACTACGGCCCTGTTGAGATCCCACCTGGCAGCTATTTCGTGATGGGGGACTACCGTCGCAATAGTAAAGACAGCCGGGATCCGCTGGTCGGTTTTGTTACCGAAGAGCGGATCATGGGCCGGGCCTGCCTCGTTTACTGGCCTCCCGGGGAAGCCCGGGTGCTCGGCGGCAAGGCGGCTGCGAATTGAACGATGCTCAATGGTACCCCGGGACCATGGCCCGGGCTGTTGACGGCCTGAAAAAGGATCTTCCGCTGGTCGACCTTGTTGTTGAGCTCATCGATGCGCGTGCTCCGGTGAGCAGCCGCAACCCGGAGCTGAAAGACATCATTGGAAAGAAAAACAGATTGATCTTGCTGCATAAAGCCGACCGCGGAGAGAGGGCGATAAACTCCCGGTGGCTTTTGCATTTTAAGGAGCAGGCACTGCCGGCGATGCTCACCAGCGTGCAGATACCCGGAACAGTGAGCTCCTTTTTGGAGTACCTGAAAACGCAGGGGCGGCGACTGCGCAGCAGCCGTTTTAAAAGACCGCTGCGGCTGGTGATCGTCGGCATCCCCAATGTGGGTAAGTCGACCTTACTCAATTATCTGGTGGGCAGAGCGGCTGCCCGGACCGGCGACCGCCCCGGTGTTACCAGGGGCCGTCAGTGGGTGCGGCTGCTTGCCGGGGTGGAGCTGCTCGATACCCCGGGCATATTGCCGCCGCTACTATCGCCGGAAGCGGTATTTCCGCTGGCGGCTATCGGGGCGCTGCCGCCCGAGCGGATCGATCGGCAGCAGAGCGCGCTTTCGCTACTGCGCTATTACGCAGAGCGGGGGATGACGTCCAGGTTGACAGCGCATTACGGTGAAGGGGTTGAAGGAGCGCCAGCGGAGATGCTGGAGCAGATCGGTAAAGAGCGCGGCTGCCTTCTCCCCGGGGGGAAGATCGATCTGGAGCGCGCTGCGGCCCTCTTGCTGGCAGAGTATCAGGCCGGTAGGCTGGGGAAGCTCTCCCTGGAGCTGCCCCCGAAAATTGAAGGAGAAGGATCGTGAGAGACGATGCCCTTTACCGGGTTAACGCTGGATCAGCTTGCTGCCCAGCTGGAAAAGTGTGAACAGCTAACCCCGGCCGAGGAAGCGTTGCTGCAGCAGGACCGCCGGCGCGGCGCTCGCCTTCTCCTGGAGCGCTACCGCCGACGCCGGGAGCTTTACCGGCAGGAAAAAGAACGTTTACATAGGATGCTTCGCGAAGAGCGCTATTTCTGGCAGCGAGGCTTCAGCTATATTGCCGGAGTTGATGAGGCGGGGCGCGGCCCCCTGGCCGGCCCTGTGGTCGCTGCAGCGGTGATCCTGCCCCNGGAAAAGACGATTTTCCACCTCGACGACTCCAAGAAACTCACCGCTGCCCGGCGGGAAGCCCTCTATGACGAGATCAGGGCCGTGGCTCTGGGAAGCGCCGTAGGGATCTGCTCTCCGGAGGAGATCGACAGCTTAAATATATTCGGCGCGGTGATGCGNGCGATGCGGGAAGCGCTCTCCACACTGCNCCTGAAGCCCGAGGTGGTCCTGGTAGACGGTTTCCCCATCAGGCAGATCGAGTTTAAGCAAAAAGCGATTCCCGGGGGCGATGCGCTCTCTCTTTCCATCGCTGCTGCTTCCGTAGTGGCCAAAGTAACCCGGGACCGGCTTATGCTCGAGCTGCACCGGCGCTATCCTGAATATGGTTTTGACAGGAACAAGGGTTACGGTACGCCGGAGCATCTTCTAGCCCTCACCCGCTACGGGCCCTGCCCGATCCATCGCCGTTCCTTTCACGGCGTTGACGGGGCGGAAAAGGTCCGGTGACGCTACGGCGGCAGCAGGTGGGGAAGGCCGGGGAGGAGGCGGCACGCGGCTACCTGGAAGAAAGGGGCTACCGGGTAGTGGACACTAATTTCCGCTGCCTTTACGGCGAGATAGATATCATTGCGCTTCGCGGCGGCCGCCTCATATTCGTGGAAGTGCGCACCCGCACCGGCAGCTCCTTTGGTACGCCAGCAGAATCGATCACTCCGGAGAAGCTCGGCCGCCTCCGGAAGAGCGCCATTTACTATATGAAGTCGCGCTATGGCCGGGAGATCTCCTGTCGCTTTGATCTCATCGCCATCAAGATGAAGCGGGAAAGCCTGGCCACCACGGCCCTGCGCCATTATCGTGGAATTATCGGATAATATTAGATAAATCTCTCCATTATTGACAACCCCCCGAGAAAGGCTAATAATAATAAAACGTTAACATAATGTTATCCAATCTTAACAAAGATAATTAACCAGCGCCTGTATGCTTGTTTGCCAGGCTTATTTTTTTCTCTTATAATCGTTCTTAACATAACGCCGAATGGAAACTACGGGGGATCAAGAAGTGGGGTGAACCGCTCTGAAGCGGGGGGATAACTCCCGTCCCCAACCCGTCAACTAACCCCGGAGGCGTACAGGAGGTTTTACTTAATGTTCAAACCCTTCAGAACAGTACTGTTTGTCGCCTTGACTTTACTGCTGCTCGGCGCGGGGGTAACCGAGGCAGCACTGGATCACACCGTGGTTCCGGGCGAAACAGTATGGCTCATCTCGCAAAAGTACAACACCACGGTAGATGCTGTGACCGGAGCGAACAAGCTGGCAAATCCGGCGCTGATCTACAGCGGCCAAACGCTGTCGATACCGGATCGCCACAGGGTAGTGCCGGGAGATACGGTCTGGTTGATTGCTCAAAAATATGGATCCACCGTGGCAGCGATCGCCGGAGCAAGCCAGTTGAGCAACCCTGCGTTGATCTATCCCGGTCAGATCCTTTCGCTGGCGCCATCCGCTGTTGGGGGCGGCGGCCCCGTTAGCTCGCCGCCATCGCGGGGCGACTGGCTGTCGCAGGCGGATATCGATCTCTTTGCACGTCTCGTCCATGCCGAGTCGGCGGGGGAACCCTATCTCGGGCAGGTGGCGGTGGCTGCGACGGTGTTGAACCGGGTTAAAGACAGCCGCTATCCGAATTCGTTGCGTGGCGTGATCATGGAAATATCGGCGGGATGCTATCAGTATTCACCCGTGCTGGACGGACGGATCAACCTGCCCGCCAGCGCTGCTGCTTACCGCGCTGTGGAAGAGGCGCTCAATGGAGCCGACCCTTCCGGCGGAGCGACTGGTTTTTACAACCCCGCAAAAACGAATAACCTATGGGTGCGGATGCAGCCGGTAGCCACGGTTATCGGCAACCACGTCTTCTTTTACTAAAATCGAAACATAATCAAACAAAAGCGGGACAGAGGTTTTATCCCTGTCCCGCACACTTTTCAGCAGGGCTATCCGGTTAACCCGGATTTTTCGCTTTGCTCGGTTTAAGCGCCCTTGTTTTGGCTTTGTCAGATTTCTGATGGTAATATTTTTGAAAATGTCCCGCCCGCCAGGCAAGGAAATCCCGGATCGATTCGTCGAGGGGGCGGGCGCGGTACCCGAGTTCTTTCTCGGCCTTCGCTCGGCTAAAAGAGGAATTTTCTACGACAGTTTTCAGCGAATAGAGGGTGAATTTCGGTGTCTTCTTGAACCAGCGGTAGAAATACTGGGTATAGCGGGACACAAAGAGAGCCAGCCTCAGAGGTATCGCTATAACCAGCGAGCGCCGTGCGGTAACCCGGCGGGTCAATTTTGAAAGCTGGCGCAATGTAACCTGTTGTCCGGAGAGGATATATATTTCGCCGCTGCGCCCCTTTTCTGCAGCTAGGATCATCCCGTCGGCCACATCGCGCACATCGACGAAATCGTAGGCACCGTTGACGATAAAATGGATATTGCTTTCGGCAAAACTTTTGATCAGCCCGCCCATTTCCGAACCGCGGTAATCATAGGGCCCGATCACCCCGCTGGGGCAGACGATGACTGCATCGAGGCCCTCCTTAACCGTGTCCAGAACAGCCTGCGCCCCCATGGCCTTGGTCTGATCATAGGCTCCGGCGGCGCTTTTTAGCGAAAGGGGTGTATTTTCGTTCATGGTCAACCCGTGCGGCTCTCTTCTTAAGGCATGTACCGATGCCGTATGCACCATCCGTTCAACCCCTGCTTTTAAAGCGGCCGGGCTACATTGCGGGCCCCTTCGACATTTACCCGGTGCATCAGCGCCTCATCGCCGGGCAGAATGGAGATGATCCCGGCAAGATGGTAGACTACGCGGACCCCTTTCATCCACCGGTCCAGGGTATCAGGATCGAGGATATCGGCGACCACCATCTCGATGGGCAGCCCGCTGAGGGAATCGCAGGATTCACCGGGCAGGACCATCGCCCGCACTTGCTCACCTTTTTCCAGCAGTTTCCTCACTAAAACATTACCAATATGGCCCGTGGCTCCCGTGACAAGAATCATTCAATCGACCTCCGCTTCATTCCTTGGATTAACACCTTGATACTCTCTTCGGCGACTTTGCCCCAGTCGGATTTTTGAGGCTCGAGCAGGCCGCGCATAAATATCCCGCTGGTGATGGCGAGAAGAGCGCGGGCTCCCACGGCGGGATCAATTGGAGCAAAGGTGCCCTCATCAATCCCGCGCTGGATCAGCCGCGTAAAGATCGCCTCAAAATGGTCGAAAGTACCCAGCGATGCTTTGCGCATGCTCCCGTCGCGGCTGGCCTGGGACCAGGCCTCCAGGAAAATACCTGCCCGGGTAGAATCCGACTGAATAAGGCCTTGAATAAGGTGGGTAAGACGGAGCAGGTTTTCCGGTATATTGACGGCGTCACGGGCCGTGTTTTCCAGGTCTTCGATAAGCTCTACCAGCTGTCGATCGACCAGCTCGAGGAAGATAGCTTGCTTGCTCTCAAAGTGATAGTAGAGCGCGCCCCTGCTGATTCCGGCGCGGCTGCAAATTTCGGCCACGCCGGTCTCTGCATAGCCCTTCTCGGCGAAGCAGGCGGCGGCGGCTCTGAGAGCAGATTCCCGGGTATCCCGGCTGCTGGGTTTAGTGTGAGAAGTGATCGCAAACAGCTCCCAACCGACCAATCGGTCTTTTAAATCAATTGTATAAAAGACAGCGCTCCTTGTCAATAGCTGATTCCAGCTTTTTTGTCATGGAGCATAAAGGACCCACTTGAATGTGAACGGTATGGGCAGAAAAAACAGTAAAAAAGAGGATGTTCGACACAATTGTGGAAATAGTAATAGGTAAAATTGGGCCTATCAATTTACGGCCTGATAAAGTGAAGCATATCAAATAGCGGAAAGTGGGAAATGAAATTATAACCATAAAGACATTGACTCCGTTGTGGACCGGAGGAGTGGATCAGAGTAGCGATCGCCTGCATGAGACCGGCCTGATCGGTTCACTGCGCTGGTGGTACGAGGCGCTGGTGCGTGGCTTGGGTGGCGAAGCATGTGATCCAACAGAGCATGGTTGCATTCTTGACGAGTATAAATACCGTAATTCAACAGCAAAGGGGAGACGGCGTTTTCTTGATGCCGGCATCTGTGACGCCTGTCAACTGTTCGGCTGTACCGGCTGGGCGCGTAGGTTTCGATTGATCATATCAGATGGACAAAGTTTTTTCGGCGGTAGGAACGTTTTGATACCCAGTGAAAGAAAACATGGATCAAAGAAGGATCCCCAGGCTGGGGGATGGTTTGTATTTAGCGAAAGCCGCATCGGCGAAATAAGGTTGACTCCTANCTTGCTACAAAAGGATGTCGATTTAAGTCCTATTGGTACTGTCCTTGCTCTGATCAGCCGCCATGGGAGTATCGGTGCGAAATGTTCAAGTGGCTATGGGGTCATTGATGTGAAAAATNTTAGCCCCAATCTTCAATGGCTTAAGAATTTGCCTGTTCAGGAGACCAAGCGCGGGAATAACTCGCCCGATTTCCGCGATTTCTTCTTTGCCCGTTTCCAATTCGAGGCACCGGGGGATGATGGGGGCACCCCATGGTGGGAATCGATCGACGGGATTAAGCAGGCGTATGCTGGAAAACTTGACGATGGTACATGTCCTAGACTACTTAGACCTTCCATGCTGGAGCTCAAGAAAATGGTGGCACAGGGTATAATCCCCCTGGCGCCCGCTATAAGGAACTGGTTGCGCTAGCACTGGAAGGAGCTTTTCCCTGCAGAAAAGCA
>JGI24707J26582_10003599_pt1 | contig 11044 bp, 7 predicted proteins | sample BioPla1DNA1_FD_26582 | JGI IMG/M metagenome (IMG submission 26582) | reverse complement strand
CGGTGTCCGCACCGCCTACAAACTCTATCTCGCCGCCTGGAACCGACTGATCCGGCATCCGAATCAACCATTAGTCCTAACGCGAGCACCTTGATTAACAGGTCATTTTCGATCAGAATCCATTATCCATTACATATTTCATCGCCGACAAGTACAATCCAAGGCAGATAGCGTGCTCAGCACGCCATTCATTCTCATTTTTTGCAAAACTACTTCATCCTGACTAGCGTACCGACCACGCGCCGCCGCCTTAATCCGCCAATTTGACTCTTAAGCGTACTTTTTCCAGCACACAGCCACCCCTACCTACCTCTTTCCACTCCCTCCCTGTACAGTTTTTCAGGTTACTTCGAAAAACTACGACACGTGGAGAAGATACAGGGTTCACAAGGAGTTCTTTGTGGGCGGATCGGCTCTTCCGCATATCTCCCCTGTACAGTTTCGCAACTAATATCGAAAAACTGCGGCACGCGGGGAGAAATAGGCTCTACAGAGGAGGGGGTAGTGGATCAATTGGACAGTTGGTGCGTCTCCCCAGTGCATTTTTTCAATTCGCACTGAAAAACTGCATTCGTGCGGGAACGAATACAGCACGCAGTCCAATGACAAACCTTTCACAATGTTTCTGTTGGCTGATTACAGGCTTATCGGTGCTGCATTTCGTTTAAACGAACTGCTTACCCGTATTAAGAATTAAAAGAACCCACAGGGAAAAGGAAGCTCTTTTCTGAACTTCCTCCTTTACCTTATCGGAATAGTAGTTGACTGTTGAAGTTAACGCCGCCAATTAATGCCGTTGATTAAATAGTCGCCCGTATCATCCTTAATATTGAAAACGGATATTTCAAAGCCCTCGTCGTTTGTAATCGCACGGTTAGTCCAACATGCATGAAACTCCAATTTGTCGCCTTGTTTGAGCTTAACGTCCTTGTAGATTACCGAATAGATCCCGGTTCCTCCAAGCTGGATACACGTTTTCCGTTATAATTATTACCACGAGGTTGTATATGTAAAATATTTTTCAAACATGAAAACTGTATGCCCAATGACTGCAAAGCAGATAATTTTCACTTGATCGTTTTGCTTGTTCTTATCAGCTATTCATGATCATGCCGCAATCTTCCTCATCAGGAACGTAAAAATAATATATAGGAACATACAATGTTTCGTTCGGATACATACTGCGGGCAAAATGAATTTCAGGGATGCCGGCAGAACGAAGGTAGTCTATTAACTCCTTAATATCGTTAAAAGATTTTTCAGGAATCATCCATGCACAATAAGGCCGATTAAAATGAAAGATAATGTAATGATACGGAGTGTTAATCATACTCGTCGTTACTTTCTTCGCTAAACTGTATTCATAAAAATGTGTGAAACCGACGAGAGAACTTAAAGGTAATTTTCTATAGTACAAAGGTGCGTTTTCAAAGCAGCTGATTTGTCCATTTGCGATCCTTAAAACCACCCGCCTTTTAAAAAGACTAAAAAAATAAGAAACAATGAGCAAAGAAAAAAGCCCAGCTAAAATGATAATAATGGCGGAGTGAGTGGGTGTATAAGGGCGGTCATTTTCATCTAAAAGGTCTTTGTCGAACAACATAATAAAAATAACTGCAATAAATAACGGCAATGACAGCAGGGGCCAAAAATTTTTCGGTCTAAACCCATGCGGAGCATAAAATTTTTTCATGGCTATGTGTTTCTTTCTTCAATCTGATTACATTCACTAAGATATTATAGCGGGAAGGAAAAAAGTGGACGATCATAAAACAAGGTCTGTCCACTTAACTTGGCATCATATGGAAATCTCGGCCGCCGAAGGCCATCGGGTGGACTTTAAACGCCGCACTTGCCTTTTGCGAGCGCGATTTCCAATCATACGACAAAATACATACAGTCCATTTGAAAGTTTTCTTGGGTGCATTTGGGTGAAAAACCGGAAATTGGGTGCATCTCTCAGTTTTGGGTGCAATCAATATCTTAGAATATCGATTGCTTTCTCACTCGACTTAACATACTCATATTATTTATGGTGAGAATAAAAGGATAGCACTCCAAAATTGTTTCCAAACTTGCGTCCCAAAAACCTGATTATCGTAAGGTTTACTTCAGGGTGGTAACTCCAGTAGAATAGGTATGAAATAAATGACCAAAAATAATTGCTCTTTGCTTGAACCACAAAAGCTAGTAGCACAGTTTACTATTAGGCTAAAAATAAGAAAAAATGTAGAGAGAGATTTTGTTATGGCTGAACAAATTATTTGGCAAGACAGGAAGCACTTTATGTGGTTTCCTTGGAGTTTTACACGCTACAAATTGTCTGAAAATAGACTTTTTATAGAAGTGGGGCTTATCAATACTCATTATGACGAGACCCAACTGTATCGTATTAGAGACCTTAAACTTGTAAGAACTTTAAAGCACAAAATCTTTGGTACAGGTAATATACATCTCGTCACGACTGAGCAAACGCAACCTACCATTTTATTAAAAAATATTAAATTATCCTATGATGTAAAAGAGATGATTTCAAAACTCGTCGAGGAAGCTCGAAAGAGGAATCTTGTGCGAGAGATCTCCGGAGGCCTTTCGGGGTTTGATTTCGAGGATGCTGACGCTGACGGAATTCCGGATGTATTTCAGTAAAATATAACGAGAACAGCTCGACGGCAAATTTATGGATTTTTTTGGTTTGGAAATCGAGCTCGCAGAAGGCGCGGCGTTTATAGTCCACTCGCCTTTAGCGGACGAGATTTCCATTGGTTTTAGCGGGTACACCCTGTAACAGGATTTGGAATTGTGATAAGCACAGTGGAAATCTCGTTCGCAGAAGGCCAGCGCCGGACTTTTTAGAGTGAGGGTGACTTTCGCCAGCCGAGATTTCCACACAGTCAGGCTATTCTTGCGATGAAAATTAATAGAAATATATTCAGATCAACCAGATATAACTGTGCAGTAAAAAAGACGACTCGGGATTGTATCCGTTTTGTCGTCTAATATTATTGCGGAGGATCGATTGGTCAAGGCAAAATATGCACAGAAACAAACTTCAGGAGTAATTAAGCAAGACGTCTATATCATTCCATTTTTAAGAAATTCTTCAAGCGCTGCTGAAGAGAGAGGCCTCGAATAATAGTATCCCTGTATTTCATCGCAGGCTATGCTTTTCAGGAAATCCGCTTGCTCTTTTGTTTCCACACCTTCGGCCGTAACGCTCGCACCGAAACTGCGCGCTAATGAAATAGTATTTTCCGTTATAGGAGCCCATTTTCTTTCCAAATCTATGTAATCGATGATTTCCTTGTCTATTTTCAATCTGTCAAACGGTACTAATTTTAACCGATTTAACGACGAGTAACCTTTGCCGAAATCATCTATAGCGATATGGACTCCCAATCCTTTCAATTCAAATATTTTTTTAAGTACGTCTTCGGGGTCTTTAGAGAACAAACTTTCCGTTATCTCCAGCTCGATATATTTCGGATCCACCTGATTTCTCTCTATAATTTTTGCAACATCAAGAATAAAATCGTCCTCTTCAAATTGTACAACCGATAGGTTTATAGAAAAGCGAAGGGGAGGGAATCCCTTTGCGATAAGTCTATTATGTTCCAAGAGCGTCTGCTCCAAGACCCAAAGTCCCACATCGTAAATTAATCCGGTCTGTTCGAGTATAGGAATAAATCTATCCGGCGGCACTCTTCTGTTATCATCGGTCGTCCACCTGAGCAAAGCTTCAACTCCGACAGTTTTCCCTGTGTCACAGCTGATTTGAGGTTGGAACTCCAAAGAAAACTCTTCGTTTTGCAACGATTTGAAAAGCTTGTTCGTGAACAAGGTGTTTTCCGCAATATAGTTTCCTAGTCGCTCCGCATAGAAAACAATATCTTCATTGTTTCTTACCGCCTCATAGCCTGCTAAATCGGCGTTCTTCATTACGGTCTTTACATCTTTCCCGTCATCCGGATACACGGATATGCCTATGCGGGGGACTACAAATAATGATTCTATCTCCAGATCGGTCGATATGGGATGAGAAAAAACGTCAAGCAATCTGTTTGCGCAGCCTTCGATTTGATCGGTGCTTTCTACATTGGGTATGAGAACGGCAAACTCTCCGTCATTGGTTCTTGATATAGTACAAGAGGGCCCCAACTGATTTTTAAGCATTGTCGCAGATTTCATCATAACCTGCTCGACCATACTATGACCGAAGGTATCCTTAATCATCCTCATGTTCGCGAGTTCAATATTTAAAAGTGCTAATTTCTCTGAATCTTTTCTGTCGCGTATTCTTTCCTCAACCGTTTTTATATACATGCTTCTGTTCCCTAGTTTTGTGGTTTCATCAAAATAAGCGACATTATATAGTAATTCTTCGTACAAAGTCTTCTTTCTTGAATCTCCTAACATATTTACAAGGATGTTCAAAAAGTATAATCGATTTTCGCTGAGATTCTTATCAATCCGGTCGTAGTACTCAAAGACAAGCATTCCTTCTATTGGACGTCCTGCTAATTGTAGCGGATATCCAAAAAAGGAGTTGATCCCTCTTGAGATGAAGAAATTTCTCGTTCCCTCACATCCATCACTGGGGGAATTTACGATGTCTTCACACATCATAGGCGTGCCACGATCAATCAGAACTTTGGCCAAGGGCAAGGTGGCCATTTTTACTTTCATTCCCGGGCGATAGGGAAGAGAATCGCTCTCATAACCTTTCGTATATGTACTGAAAACATTTGCTTCCTCATCACCCTCGTTAAATCCGATTAAATATGCATAATCAAATTCAAGAACCTCGGCGGCCATTTTCAGCATTTCATAGACTTTCTCCTGAGCGTTTTCGCTGTTGATTGTAATAAAATTGGTTGAAATGGCTTCAAGTACATGTTGTTCTTTTATAAATGTTTTGTGTGCCTCCAGCTTTAACGTGTATTCGTCTGCCAATTGCCGCACGGCAAAATATGTAAGTATAACAAGAGCAACTCTTGTCATGTAGGCATTTACATCGAGGGTGACAGTAACTGTCGGGTAAAAGACTGAGAAGTAAATCTGAATTAAAACCACCAGCCCGGCATAGATCATGAGATGGATTTTACTGTCGAGGATAACGGTAAACATAAAGAACAGTATATAGATTGACCATATCGTTACCGCACCCGTGTCGACATTTCTTAAATTTAACAGGAATAAACTAAAGGCACCTACTATTAGGAACAGGGTATTCTGATGGGTGTGATTTTTCGTTATACGCGGTATAGATCTTATCAAGATCCCAAGTGATAATAGGGTTGCTGCTATAAGCATCTCTTCTTTCGCCGTTTTCTGCATGGCAAAATATCCTATGAAAAATGATGCCGAACTACCCGCCGCAAAGATGGACGCAACCGTTCGAAACATACGCATTCGGTCTGCGTCTGCGAGTTGGTCACTTTTCAAGGGCGTGGATACTTCCGCAGGTCTCTCAAGAAGCAGACCGGATTTTCTCAATGTTGAGGAGAGCATTGTCACGGGGACCAACAGAAATACAACGGTAAATTTGGGAAATGAGCCTTTTCCAATGATGTCGGGTATAGTTTCTGTTGCTACTCCTAAGACGAGGGGAAACAGGATGGATATTAAGAAATTTCTTGCTTGACGCTTTTGAGGATCCTGAGGATCTAATTTTTTCCACCAGCGAACAAGTAATATTAGAATCACAATCGTAAATGCGGAGTAGTATGTCATAAACCAAATATTGCCCATATTGACGGGCAGTACATTTATCCAACCGAAATCGGTTTTCACCAACTGGAATTGCTTCTCCGCAAGAAATCCGAAGGGCGCAAATAGAAGTATATTTACAACGGCGGGCAAATAAATTATGGCGAGCATAATCTGCTTATTGAAAGGAGTTTTGGTTTTTGTGAGAATAAGCACAAAGTGGAGCATAATGCTGTAAAAAACTCCCCATCCGAAAACGGAGAGACATCCCCAAAATGCATTGGCTTGTGCCGTAGGCGCTGAATTCGCAATGGAAAATGAGTATGCCCAAATCGCTGTTGAACTCGTTATAAGGATAAACAGCCGGTTGACACGGCTTTTTGCGTTAGTATCTAACGCATATGTACCGAAACTCATATAAAAAAAGCCACAGACGTAGTACACAATTGACACAAATAAGCTGTATTTCATAATTTTATTACCAAATAATATCTTCTTCGCCGTTTATTATAGTATTCGTCTTGCTTGTTTTTGCCTCTTAAGCAAGTTCGGCATCATTTTTATAATATTAATGATATTTTTGCGATCCTATATACACTACATATTACCACTTTACTAATATAATTTCTTTATATTTTCTGCTCTCCAATGATACTGCCTTTCTGAAATTTAAAAAGGTATATTTGGTTCTTCGGCTTGGCAGTGCAATGACGACGGCACTTTGCTCGACTGTTTAAAAACTGCGGCGAAATTGCGCTTCCGACCGGACAGAATATAGACTCAAAACAAAACAGAAAAACACCCAAAACAAAAGAACGCAGTTACCAATACAGGAAATTGTATCAATAACTGCGTTCTAGGTTGGAGGCACCATCCGGATTTGAACCGGAGAATAGAGGTTTTGCAGACCTCTGCCTTACCACTTGGCTATGGTGCCCTATAGCACGATGACCGGACAGAAATCTGCCGGTCATCATTCTTGGAGCGGGATACGAGATTCGAACTCGCGACTTTCACCTTGGCAAGGTGACACTCTACCACTGAGTTAATCCCGCACAAGCATGTCGTCCGGTTGCGTAATCGAACGATCAGCGCCCAGTTATCTTAGCAAGACTCTTTCTACTTGTCAAATCGAATATCTGACCGTTTGGAACTGTTCAGAGATCGGCTGATACTGTGCGCAATCGCTCAGAATCAGGAATTGATCGCCCAAGTAAGGGATGGCTCTCTTGTCGTGACTGACCGTTACGATCGTGCGGTCGTTGCCAGTTCTTGCGTTAAGCAATGTTAAGGCGTGCAGCAATTGTTCCATGCCCTCGTCGTCAAGGCCGACGGTCGGTTCGTCCAAGAGCAGGACTTCCGGCTCATTGGCGAGGATACAGGCGAATCCAAGCTTTCTTTTTTGTCCTTCGCTTAGGCTGAGCGGGTGGCGTTCAAGCATATGTTCAAAACCGAAGAGGTGTATCAGTTGCTCCACAAATTCCGGAGATTTGGCATTCAAATACAGTTCGTCTCTGACACGCGGCATGAAGAGTTGATAGTCGGGATTTTGTAATACGTAACCGATCTTCTTTCTGTTGTTTTTCCTGTTATACGGCGATATGATCGCGCCGGCCGTTGGTCTTACAAATCCGAACAGTAAGTTGAGTAATGTTGTTTTGCCGCATCCGTTTTCACCTAAAACAACCCACTCTTCGCCTCTTTTCAGATTCCAGGAAAAATCCTCGAACAAAACACGATCACCGATCCGATAATCGATGTTTTCAAAGGAGAATACTGTTTCCGCGCTACCTGTCATTTTCGCTGTCACGCGGCTTACGCGATCGGGGAGGAGTGAAATGCCGCACCGGTAGTCTTTCGCATTTTCAAAGATCTCCAGCGTCATCTCGACGTTTTCGTCGTCGCTCTTGACACAGGAATAGACTTTGTCAGCGTACGGCAGAACGAGCTCTTTGCGATGCTCCGATAAGACGACGGTGTATCCTTCATCGTCCGATAATTGCTTCAGAAGTTCCAAAAGCTCTTCAGCTGAACGGGCGTCCATATTGGCGAGCGGTTCGTCTAGGAGGAGGATCTTCTGTCCCATGCCTAAGGTGCAAGCTGTCATCAATTTCTGTTTTTCGCCGCCCGACAAGGTTGCCGTTTTAGCATCGCCCGACAAACCGGTCATTTGTAATAGAGAAGCCAGCTTATCCCTCATCCTCCGAGGCGTTTCATTGATGTTTTCCATCGGGAAAACGATTTCATCCGCGACTTGATCGAAGATGATTTGTTCCCTCGGATTTTGAAATACGCTGCCAACCGATTTCGTTCGCTCTTTGACGGGGCTGTCAGTCACACGTTGTCCGTGAATGTAGACGTCGCCTTCGACATCGGCTTTTTTTAGATTCGGGATAACGCCATTAATCATGTTGATCAGTGACGATTTGCCGCAGCCTGAGTGGCCCGTAAGCATGATGAAATCACCTTGATTGACCTTGAAGTTCAGGTCTTTAAAGATCCACCGTTTTTCCCGGTTTGTCTTTTCTTCTGAAAAATCGTAAGACAAGGATAAATTGACTACTTCCAAAGCACAGCTCATTTAACGACCTCGCAGAAACAGATAGCCGTAACAGGTCAGACATGCAAGGAACAGGAGGGAGAAGATGAGATCTCTTCTCTTAAAACGGATAACCTCAAAAGAGCTCCCCTCGGAGTCCGTAGAAAAACCGCGCGTTTCCAGTGACGTCGCTAATCCTTCGGAAATACTCAACATGCGCACGGTGAGCGGGATAAAGAAGGCTCTGCTCCATAAGCCCGGCGTCGCGGCGAAGCGAATGCCTCTCAGCCGAATGGCCTGTCTGATGCGTCTGATCTCTTCGCGAAAGATCTGCATAAAACGTATGACGATTAAAAGTCCCAGACTGACCCAGCGGGGAACGCTCAGCTGATTAAGGGAGCGGACGAGGTTAATCGGCTTGATGCTCATGCTGAGCACACCTGCCAAACCTAAGGCGAGCACCCTGTAAAGGGCGTACAGGGCATCGTGTCGACTGCCGTTTATGAGCGTCAGACCTCCCATAATGATGCCGAAGATAAGGATGAACGGTCCGAGATTAACGATCTGGCTTTCGTACCGGAATAAAAGAAAGAGAATTAAAAATGTGACGACGTAAGCCCAAAACCAACTTTCCTTAACGAACAGGAGACCCGACACAAACAGCAGTAGGCTGCAGACAAGTGACAAGATCGGATGGATGTCTCGCGTTTTCTTACACATGCGTAAACCTCTTTCTACGCAAAGAAAGTGTGAGGTGATCGCAGAACCTCTGATCCATACACGAACCTGCAATTTGCCATTTCGGTGCCGTACTTGCGCAACACATGTCCGCCTCTCAGATCCATACGCGAGCCTATAATTTGCCTGCTTTTTGCAGCTCGTCGGCTATTTTATTCCCGATCACAGCGCCTATAAGACCCAACGCGATAGCTCCCAAAGCAAACAGAGCGAAGGTAATCGGGTTCCCGATTTGCTCTGAAATTGATTTTCCCTTCGCTAGAATATTGACGATAGCTGTTGACGGCAGCGTAAAGAACGCAAACAAACCTGAACTCATAATGACGGCTTTTCTGTTTTCATAGTTTTTAAAGAGCAGCAATGCGAGACTTTCTGACAAAAGGCTGCCCGTGAATTGGTTGAAGAACATAATGGGCGCCATCAATAAAAGGACAAGACCGGAGAAGATGCCGATGATGAGTAAAGAACCGCTTTTTTTGACTTTGCGCAATCCGATCGATGTGACGAGGGCGAAAGGCAGCGCCATGGCGAACGCTTGCGGCCCTATTTTCGTTACGGTCATCACAATCGGAGCAAGAGGACCTGCTGCCAGCAGCGTGACGGCTGTTATCACGGCTAGAAACACAATGTCCTTCACTGTAAATGCCTGAAATCGAAAGTTATTCATTTTTCACCTTTCATTCATGTGAATGATTCTCGGTATCTATGTATCTATCTTTTTGAGTTTCAATTTTTTATATGTCGTTGTCTTGTCAGACGACTGATTGTCCCCATCCTGATGTATCTAAGTCATTGCCTTGCCCTGTCAGACGACTGTTTATCCTGCACCTCGATTTTTCTAAGTCGTTGCCTTGCTTTGTCCGGTAACTGCTTATCCTGCATCCTGATCACGCGATCGCAGATCTTGAAACAGCTGTCACGGTGACTGACTAAGAGAACTGTTTTACCGTCGCTGTTGCGTTTCAGGGCGTCTAAAATGATGTTTTCATTGAGTGTGTCGAGGTTGCTTGTCGGTTCATCAAGGAGCAGGATTTTCGTATCTTTCAGGAAACATCGGGCAAGACCGAAACGCTGTCTTTCACCTGCGGAGAAGTTGTCTCCAAGTTCCGTGAGCGTTGTATCCAGTCCGTGTTCCAAGTTGTCGACGAAGTCTAGGATTGCGGCTTTATCGAGCGCTTCTCTCAGCTCTTCTTCCGTACTGTCCGGCTTAGCGATCAGCAAGTTATCTCTGATCGTGCCCTCGAAGAATTCAGTGCTTTGCGTCATGTAACTGATGTTTCTCCACAGGGACTGTGTAGTGATCTTATGAACGGGATGGCCTGAAATATGAATTTCGCCAATCTTCAATGGCCAAAAGTACATGATTAACTTGAGCAGTGTCGATTTGCCGCAGCCGCTCTCTCCTTGAATGCCTAAAATTTCACCTTGCGCAACCTCGAGATTGAAGTCCTCAAGGACTGGCTGGTCGCCATAAGAAAATGAAAGATCCTTTATAACAATGAGCGGGTTTGAACTGTCTTCGAGGTTCAAATCAATTCCGTCTGTCACTTCGTCGGCGACCGGTTTCTCTTCAAGTAAATTGAGGACGCGTTCACCGCATGATAACGATTGCGACAAGCCGTTGCCTAACGATGCGACATTGGCGATTGCGGGAAAACTGAAGAAGACACCGAAAGCGAGGGGTAAAAGAACGCTCGGTGATAGTCCGGTCAAGATACCTGTCAAGATAACGGCGCCGGTCGTTAAGATGACGATTACGTCTTCCAACGCTAACAGCAAGGCCAGTTGCTCAATCAGGACGGCTTGATGGTCAACAAGCGATTTGTTCGTCTTCTCGACAACGCGAATGGCTCTTTTGCGATAGGAGAATTGCATGATCTCCGTAATGCCGCGCAGGAGGTCGAGGAAAATATTGTTGAGGCTGCCGATCTCACGGCGAAGTGCGCGGCCTATCTTTTTCGACCACTTGGAGAAAAGAATCGGCAAGCCGATGCCCATGATGAGGTATGAGATCGATGTCACCAAGGCGACGGCGGGTGAATAAAGAGATATCAACAC
>JGI24707J26582_10003598_pt1 | contig 11047 bp, 10 predicted proteins | sample BioPla1DNA1_FD_26582 | JGI IMG/M metagenome (IMG submission 26582) | reverse complement strand
GATAAAATCTATTTTCTTAGATTTTATCTTTTTTTTATTTAAAATACAGGTACGGTATTTATTGGTATTACCTACAGGAGTGGGTAAAACCATATCAACTGTTTTTCCTGCTGTCAAAGCGATGGGTATGGGGCTTGTCAGCAAGATTTTTTATCTGACTGCAAAGACCATAACAAGGACTGTCGCAGAGGAGACATTTCATTTGCTTTCAAAGAGGGACCTTAATATTAAGGTAACCACCATAACAGCAAAGGAAAAGGTATGTATATTGGAAAAGCCGGACTGTAATCCGTTTTCATGCCCCAGAGCCAAAGGTCATTATGACAGAGTGAATGATGCGGTGTATGATTTGCTTGTCAATGAGAATGAAATAACCAGAGATTTGATATTGTACTATGCGAATAAGCATAATGTCTGTCCGTTTGAAATGTCCCTTGATGTGACACTGTGGTCAGATGCTGTTATTTGTGATTATAACTATGTATTTGATCCCAATGTATATCTTCGCAGATTTTTTCTGAATGATAAGCAGCAGGATTATGTTTTTCTGATAGATGAAGCACATAACCTCGTTGACAGGGCAAGAGAAATGTACAGTGCCGTACTTATAAAAGAGGATTTTCTTCTTGTAAAGCGGCTTATAAAGGATACTAATCCTAGGCTTGTAAAGCTTCTTGAGCAATGCAACAAGGATCTTCTTAAGCTTAAGAGAGAATGTGATGAGTTTAATATTATATCCGATGCTGATGATTTTAACATGCACCTTATAGCATTAATGTCCGAATATGAAGCATACTTACAGGAGTATGACAGCGATACTAATGAGGAGATAAGCAAGCTGTATTTGGATATCAGACATTTTCTTAATATATATGAAATACTTAATGAGAATTATACAATCTACACTGATTATGATGAAGGCTGCAGGTTTAAAATCAAGCTTCAGTGTATGGATCCTTCGAAAAACCTGTCAAGATGCTATGAGAGGGGCAGAAGTACAGTGCTTTTTTCTGCTACCTTGCTTCCAATACGCTACTATATGGAACAGTTGGGAGGTAAAGAAGAGGACTATGCCGTATATGCTCCGTCATCGTTTAAAAAAGAAAACAGACTGATAATCGTAGGATCCGATGTCAGTACAAAATATACCCGCAGAAACAAAAGTGAATATCGTAAAATAATCAGATATATTAAGTCGTTCACTAGTCACAGAACAGGAAATTATCTGGTGTTCTTTCCATCATATCAAATGATGCAGTCGGTTTATGATTTGGCAGAGGATGAAATCAAGGGCATTGTTATGCAAAGCAGTAATATGAATGAGGAAGAAAGAGAATTATTTCTTGAAGACTTTGTGGAGGATCCTAAAGAAACAAGGATTGCATTCTGTGTAATGGGCGGAATATTCAGTGAGGGTATTGACCTTAAAAGCAGCAGGCTTATAGGTGCTGTTATTGTTGGCCCCGGCCTTCCTATGATATGTAATGAAAGGGAATTATTCCGGGGATATTTTGATGCGAAGAATAAGAACGGATTTGATTATGCCTATCTTTATCAGGGCATGAATAAGGTCCTTCAATCAGCCGGACGCGTAATCCGAACGAATGAGGACCGTGGTGCAATTCTATTGTTGGATGACAGGTTTCTTCAGTCAAAATATTATCAGCTGTTTCCTAAGGAATGGTTTCCTTTTACCCCGGTGAACCTTAATACAATGCCCGATGTACTTGCAAATTTTTGGAACAACGGCAAATAGACGTTCCACTAAAAATGCAAAGTATTACCCGAATATATGTAATCAGAATCTTTAGATAAGAAATCTTTATTTGCGACAGCACGGTAGATGGTGTTGGTAATATGATACCATAACCCTCCGATTGCACCACCTATAAAGGCATATATTATATCGTCAATATCGCATCTGGCAGGAATTATGAAATACTGAAACAGTTCTATTACGGACGGCAGCAAAAGCAGGAATAAAAATCGTACTAATTTTGACTGATATCTGAATATCAATATAATGTAAAAACCGTAAGGAACATAAGCAAATATTCTGCCCAGAAGGTATGTCAGTATATCACTTAAAGGAACCATTTCATTGATATAATCCTCAATCAGCGTTGCAATCCACCAGAAGGGAGTAAAATTCTGATGATTTGATCTCATGCGGTTTATCACCGGTAAAGAATGTTCTGAAAAGGATACATATAGTAAAAATCCGATATAAAACAGTACGAATACAATACTGATGTTTCGATAGAAGGCAATGAATTTCTCAATTCTGGTGCCGTAATCGAACATATTTCGTATAAAGCAATACAGCATGGGAACAGCCCAATTGACTGCTATGATACCGAATAGAGTGTTGGTAAATGGCAATATACTAGATTCTGATCCCGGATAAGATAACAATGTAATGATAATTGATATAAATAAAAGCAGTATTGTATATGCAGTGCATGATTCATATGTTAAGGATTGTTCCAGAAGAATATGGACACATATGATTACTGCTGCACAGCTTATTCCAAGAATTAAAAATGGTGATGCAAGAAAATAATAAGCTGAAAATTGAACTATTATACTAATTATACTTACTAATACAACCATAGATGATATTTCCATATTAGTGCGCCTACGCATGTGTACACCTGCTTTCATTATAGAATCATTCGAATTTTTCCGGGAATGCATCGGATATTTATGTGTGAACTAAAGCCGGGAACTTCTCCGTCAGTATGAACAGCTGCCTTATTATCCAGTATAATATCGATGCTGGAGCATTTAAAGGTCTCTACACCTTTAAAATGTATATGCCTGCCGAAAATAATAGTAGGCAAAAGCAGCAGTATGATTAATCTGGACATACCGTGGACAAGGCATATACTAAGCTTGCCATCGGCAGGATCGGCATGAGGAGCCATCTTAAGTCCTCCTCCTTCAAATTGATGGATCATATTTGATATAAGAAGGACCTTTGAATAGTTTTCTTTTTTTATCCCATCTATTACAACAGCAGCATTCATGAATTTAGTGCTAAACAGCTGTTTTATGGCAATTGCTAAGTATATAAATTTACCGGCACCAAAACGGTTAAATTTCTTTTTTAACGGAGAACTCTGCACTTCTACACATACTCCCGCATCATATCCTATACCACTTGAGCAGCTGAATTTTCTGGGCTTAAGCTTCTGATCTTCAAATATTATCTCACCGTAATCCAGATAGATAAATTTGTTCGGCTTTAATATATTTGATAAGGACTTAAGGGGCTTTCTTGGTATCTTAAGGCTTCTTGCCAAATCATTGCTGGAACCGGAAGGGATATATCCAAGGGTTACATCGTCAAAATTATGTATGCCGTTAATCACTTCATTTAAGGTTCCGTCACCGCCTAAGACAACAATGTTCTTAATGCCGTCATATTTCTGACAGATTTCTTCGGCAAGCAAAGAAGCATGTCCTTCTTGTTTGGTTAACTCTGCCGTGTAATCTATATTCCGGCGATCCAGCTCATCCTTAACAGTCCACCAATGGCGGATTCCCTTGCCCGAGCTTGATTTTGGATTAATAATAAAATGATACATTCCTTTGTAATTTCTCCTTGATATATTATCTGTCTTTATAAAACAACTAATTAAATATTATATGAAATAAGTTATATTGTCAATAATTTGCACTTTATTAATTCTATAAAACGCTCATTTTAATCTCTATACATGCACAGAATTGTCCTACCTTCATAAGATATATAGAGCAAAAGAGATTATTAAGCTGCCGACAAATATTGAAAGGAGTATTATTAGATGGATAGACGGATGTATCGTAGCAATATGGGACGTGGTAGATATGTCTCACCTTATAGGACGACACAACCTATATGCAGTAATATCGTAGAAAAAGACAGTGAGTGTAACAAGCACAGAAGCTATTGTGAGGATGATTTTAAGCCTGAACGTTTTCCGATAGGTATGTGTTATGTTCCATGGCAATGCTTCAGAGATCTTTATGAGAATGAATTTGCCGCCCTGGCAAATGGAACACTATTCAAAGAATTACAATATGACTGGTATGGAAGGGGTTGTTAGCAGGATGAATATTAGTAATAAAGATAAACTTTTTGCATGTATTACAGCAACCAGCTTCGTTATGGATGATTTAAGAATTTATCTTGATACCCATCCAACAGACCAGGAAGCACTGGATTATTGGGAGAAGATTAGCCGGGTTAGGAAAGAAGCTGTTGATGAGTATACAAGGAATTTTGGACCGATATACAGCTATGATGTTAATGTTAAGAACAAGTGGACCTGGGTGGAAGACCCTTGGCCATGGGAAGGTAGGTGCTAGTGTATGTGGAGTTATGAAAGAAGATTGCAACATCCTGTAAATATTACATGCAGAAATCCGAGATTGGCGATGGTTATAATGAGCCAATTCGGAGGTCCCGACGGCGAGCTGGCAGCCTCCATGCGCTATCTGTCTCAGCGTTATTCTACAAAGAACAGAAAGGTGGCAGGTGTTCTCACGGATATAGGAACGGAGGAGTTGGCACACATGGAAATGGTAAGTGCCATAGTTCACCAGCTGACAAAGGATATAACGCCTCAGGAGATTGTGGAGAGCGGCTTCGATAAGTACTATGTGGACCATACACTGGGATTGTGGCCTCAGTCTGCCGGCGGCATACCCTTCACATCTACATTCTTCCAAAGCAAGGGGGATGTAATAACCGACCTGATAGAAGATATGGCAGCAGAGCAGAAAGCCAGAACCACCTACGACAATATACTCCGGTTGGTTCATGACCAGGAAGTATGCGATCCAATCAAATTCCTTAGGCAGAGAGAAATCAACCATTTCCAAAGATTCGGCGAAGCCCTACGGATTGTTCTTGACGAACTGGATTCCAAGAACTTCTACGCGGTTAATATTGATTACCTGCCCGACTTGCACAAATAATCCTATACGCTTCTGCAGAAAACATTATAAAACATATAACAACTCAGACTAACAGAAACCAATCAATTCCTTACTCTTAATTTTTGACCCCATCACAAGGGAAAGCCGGTGAAGCAAACACTGGCTTTTTTATTCCAGTGATTTATATTTATATTAAAAGAAATTTTAATAAGAAAGCTAAAATATTAGTGTTATTAAAAAAAACATGCAAAAATTTTAATAACGATTGTAAAAGATATAGTTATACCTAAAAGATTAAACCATATCGACTTTTTATTTAAAACAAACTATATTAAAAGAAATTTTAATAGGAAAGCTAAAATGTTTGTGTTATTAAAAAAAACATGATAAAATTTTAATAACGGATGACCAAAGCATAATTTAATATAAATTATGATAATAATAAAGGAGGGGAAACATGAACTCGAATAGGGCTGGTTATTTCATGAAACAACCTTCAGGCTATTTTGCATTTATACCAAACCCATTGCCACCCGAACCTCCAATCCATATTGATGATGAAATGTTCAAGTTATTATCTGATGCGGATAGAAAACTCGGTAGGTTAGATGGCATAACCCAAATTTTACCTAACCCTGAACTTTTTGTTGCCATGTACGTTCAAAAAGAAGCCGTGTTAAGTTCACAAATAGAAGGGACACAAGCATCGCTTATTGATATTCTTGGTCAAAAAGAAGGGGATCATGAAAAAAATAAACATATTGATGAAGTAGTCAACTATGTCCATGCAATGAAGTATGGACTTGATCGTTTATCAAGTCTGCCTTTATGCTTACGTTTAATTAAAGAAATTCACAAAAAATTATTAAAAGATGTACGGGGAAGCAGTAAAAATCCAGGTGAATTTCGTAGCACGCAGAACTGGATTGGACCTGCAGGTTGTGACTTATTAGATGCTACATTCGTTCCGCCGCCTGTTCCGGAGATGAAGAATGCACTTGGGCAACTGGAGATATTTCTTAATGAAGAGGACAATATACCATCCTTAATAAAAATTGGTCTGATACATGCACAATTTGAAACTATTCATCCTTTTTTAGATGGCAATGGAAGAATTGGACGCTTACTTATAACATTTTGGCTTTGCCGACAGGAAATTCTCTCTCAACCTTTACTTTATTTAAGTTATTATTTTAAGCAGAATCGCCTTGAATATTATGACCGGCTTATGGCTGTAAGAACAAAGGGAGATTGGGAGGGATGGCTCAAATTCTTTTTAAAGGGAATTGCACAAGTATCAGATGAAGCTATAAACTCTGCCAAGGAAATAATCAAATTACGTGAGGAATATACTAAAATTGTACATCAGAAGAATAAAACAAACTATCAGAAATTACTTGATATTTTATTTGAACATCCTATTCTTACTGTACCAAAAGCAGGTGAGTTGCTAAAGGTGACATACCCTACTGCAAATACGATTATTACCGATTTTTGCAAATGGGGCATCCTTATACCACATTATCCTGAAAAAGCAAGAAATCAGATATACTTTTTTCATAAATATCTGGATATACTGCAGAGAGGAACCGAACTCTAAACAAACGTTATATAATAGCCTATACAAATAACAGGGGACTGTCATATTATATATGGGGAGTATGACAGTCCCTGTTATTTGTATATTAATAGAGGGGAGGAGAAAAATCTGTTAGCTTTCCATCTGCGAAAGCTTATCAACACGTCTTCTGAAATCTTCATCGGTAGAAAATTCGGCTTTTAGGAATATATCTATGAGCTCTATTGCTACAGAATGTCCGATTATCTGATTTCCCAGACACATAACCTGGACATTGTCATGCTCGACACACTGATGTGCCGAATAGATGTCATGGCAGACAGATGCTCTGATTCCTTTTACTTTGTTACAGGCAATGGCTGCTCCTACACCGGTTCCGCAAAACATTATGCCGCGTTCGCATTCACCGCTTAGTATCGCTCCGGTTACAAGCTTTGCAACATCGGGAAAATCCACAGGATTCGGGTCATAGCTGCCAAAATCCACTACTTCATGACCTAATGCTCTGATTTGGTCAAGCAGTTTAACCTTTAATTCATAGCCTGCATGGTCACTGCCAACTGCTATTTTCATTATACACCTCCGATTTAGTGATGGTATGTTCTGCTACATATGGGAACCGCCGGATACGACTATACATTCACCGGTGACAAAACTGGAATCATCTGAGCTTAAGAATGATACTACAGATGCAATTTCACTTGGCTCTCCAAGACGATTCGCAGGTATTGCCGCAATAAATTTTGCCATTACGTTTTCCGGAACTGCCTGAAGCATCTCGGTATTTATATAGCTTGGAGCTATAGCATTTACTGTACAGTTATTTCTGGCAAGCTCTTTAGCAAGACATTTTGTAAACCCAATAACTGCAGCCTTGGATGCACCATAATTTGTTTGTCCGATATTTCCAAAGGCTGACACAGATGCAAGGTTAACAATCTTACCGTACTTTTGTTCTCTCATACTAGGTACTACAGCTTTACAGCAATTATAAACACCATTGACATTAACATCTATAACAGTATTCCATTGCTCATCAGTCATTTTATGAAACATGGCATCTCGGGTAACGCCTGCATTGTTAACAAGTATATCTATTCTGCCAAATTGCTTGAGTATGCTTTCGAAGACAGATGCAACTTCCTCTTTAGAAGCTACGTTACATTTGAAACCAAAAGCTCTTTTTCCGCTTGTGTCTATCTTAGCTGCGGTTTCTTTAACTGATTGCTCATCCACGTCAAGAAGTGCAACCCCTTCTATACCGTCTTCAATAAATCTTAATGCAATTGCTGCACCTATACCTCTTGCTGCTCCGGTAACCACAGCATATTTTCCTGCAAGCTTCATATTTTTACCTCCATTCAAGCGCATACTACAGCGCATCAATAATCTTTATTTTGTAGTGTTACTTTGTAGTGTTATCTAATTTGGAAGCATTATTTTTACTGCTTCTAAAAGTGATGTAGGAGTACCTACATTACCCGGGAATATGACATATGGCATTCCTGGGAATTTACTTTCTTCTCCTGTAAGCCATACAGGTATACCATGCAGGATTTGCCCTAAAACTAAAGCTCTTTTCACCTTTAATCCTTTGGTTCCTATATCACTGGAGGTGATACCTCCCTTAGCAATAATAAAGTTTGGTCTGACCGAAAGATCGGAGATTATTCTGGTAACTGCATCGGATATCTTTATGGACAGACGCAACTCATCCTCTTTATTGCCTGTATTAAGGTCAAAACGTTCTCTTCTGGTGTAGACTGCAACAGTTTGACCTGCCGATATGTTGTCCTCAGCTTCCTTTATTACCCGTTTAATCTCTGCTTCAAATGCCTCATCGTCCAGTACAAGATGCTGGTTAAATTCTATGAATTTAATGCCGTCAAGGTTTTTTAGATTTTCAAGCTGCTGTGTGGTTTTTTTAACATGAGATCCGACCATTATGATACCGCCGTTTTTGTTTTTGGTGTTCACTAATTCTTCCCTTGTAAGCAGCGGCTTATCGCTTATTCCGCCAATTACTTTGGTAAGTGCCGCAGCACTGCGGAAAATATAATTTTTGCCTTCAGATATGGCTTTCATAAGAGCAGTCACAAAAACCTTTACATCATAATAATCAATAGAATTTACAACAATCTTATTAAAATCATTTACTCCTGTCAGTTTGTTGCAGATACCTTCATAATCCCGTGCTCTAAGCTCATCAAGGCTGATATAGGTTACACTGTCTTTTGAATAGGCACCCTTGCTTTTTTCCTCTACCCATTCACCAAGATGGGAACTTGAGTAAGAAAATGTTCGATCCATTGCAAATTCTGTTTTGCCTGCCGGTACCAGGGTGTCATTTTCCAGTACATAGTGCACATTATTTATGGTATAACGACCACCTTCAAGAAAGAAGGGTATAATAACCTCGCCGTCAATTTTATCGCCTGTCAGCTCTTCGATTTTATTCTTTAACACCTCAGTTTCAACAGGATAGTGACCGCGCAGAGTTGAATCGCCTCTGCTGATTACAATAAACTTTCTGCCGGTTTCCTTAGCTGCGGCAACTATATTCGAAGCGATTTCCTGATGAACCCTGATGGTTTCTTCCTCTGTAAAGCCTCTGGAATTTGTAAGAATGAAAAATATTGAATTTTCTTCTTCAAAGCCTTGTTTTATACTGCTTATACTCCAGTCAGTATATACATGGACACCATGCACGGTCTGAACACCTGTAGGATCATCATCAAGTACAACAATTTTGTGCCGGCTGTTTTTCAGTGCATTTATTAGTTCTAAATCTACTGCTTTCTCATCATAAGCAGCGAATGAATTTAATATTTCATTACTGCTGATTGGTTGCTCGTTCATTTCAACCTCCTATTCGATAACAAGCTGCAATTATACTAATTCATATAAAACGGAGAGACCCTGACCGCCACCGATGCAAAGTGTTGCCAGTCCATAGCGTACATTGCGGCGTCTCATCTCATTTATGAGTTTTATTGATATAATCGCTCCGGTTGCTCCGATAGGATGACCTAAGGAGATTCCGCTTCCATTTACATTTACGATAGAATAATCAAAGCCCAGTTCGTCAATACAAGCGATTGCCTGAGCTGCAAATGCTTCATTCAGCTCTACAAGACCGATATCTTTTACGGTAAGTCCTGTTTTCTCAAGAAGCTTATTCGTTGAGTAGACCGGTCCCATTCCCATATAATTGGGATCCACACCGGAAACAGCATAATCAACCACTCTAACAAGAGGCTTACACCCAAGCTCCTTAGCTTTTTCTGAGGTCATTAGCAGAACTGCGGCCGCACCGTCATTTATTCCGGAAGCATTTCCGGCGGTTACTATACCGTCTTTTTTTGCAAAGGCTCTTAATTTTGCAAGCTTTTCTATGGTTGTTTCACGGGGATGCTCATCCGTATCAAATATTTTAACCTCTTTTTTAAACTTAATTTCTATAGGTACGATTTCTTCTTTGAATTTTCCTTCTTTAATTGCTTTTAAGGCGCGGTTTTGACTTTCAAGAGAATATTCATCCAACCGTTCTCTGCTGATGCCATATTTTTCGCTGACATTTTCTGCTGTAATTGCTATATGAGTGCCATCACCTACTATAGGTTCGGACAAAGCAGCTGTCAGCTCATCTGATATGGTAGAATCTCCCATGCGGAGACCCCATCTGGCATTATATATGGCATATGGTACATTGCTCATGCTTTCCGTACCACCGGCAACAGCCACATCATAATCACCATGATCAATTGAGGTGGCCGCAGTAACGATTGCCTGCAGACCGGATGAACACAGCCTGTTGACATTCAGTGCGGAGCTTTCGATAGAACAACCTGCCCTCAGTGATGCAATTCTTGATAAAAATGCATTAAGACCATGCTGAGCCACACATCCCATCACGGTTTCATCAACCTCTTTAGGATCAATGCTTGCTCTTTTTATTGCTTCTTTGATTACAATTGTAGCCAAATCAATACTGTTAAAATCTTTTAAAGAGCCGCCAAAACCGCCAACTGCCGTTCTGGCCTGCGATACGATTACTACATCTTTAAACATATATGCCCCTTTCCATAACATAATATATAGCTATTATGTTAGCTATAATGTTGATTGTTGTTAGAAATTAACTTTGTCTTTACCCTTTAATTTGAGCATTTCTCTTGCCTCATCAGGAGATGCAATTTCGTAGTCAAGAGCTGTTAGGATACGGATTATCTTCTCTACCTGAGCAGCATTATTTACTGCCAACTCACCATTTGGTTTGATGTATATACCGTCTTCAAGACCTACACGGACATTACCGCCTGTGATAGCACATACAGTCTCGAAACGGAACATTCTTCTTCCGCCGGCAACCATGGAATACATAACATCAGGACCAAACATCTTCTTAGCTTGGTCTATCATAAAGAATAATCCGTCAAGACCCATAGGCATGCCGCCCATTACTCCGGGGACAAACTGTAGATATAAAGGATCTTTNACAATACCTTTTTTAACAAAATATGCAATATTGGCCAGCTGACC
>JGI24707J26582_10003597_pt1 | contig 11049 bp, 8 predicted proteins | sample BioPla1DNA1_FD_26582 | JGI IMG/M metagenome (IMG submission 26582) | reverse complement strand
TATCTAAATTACCTAACTTGTATACCTTAAGAGGAGTTATTCCTATTTAAAAATTGCTTAAATTTATTTCAGATGTAAAAATAACGGATAAATATTAAAATATTTTAAATATTAAAAAATTAAAATATAATAAATAAAATATAACAGATAAAATATAACAAATAAAATATGGAAAGTTAAAAAAATATAAAAAAATTAAAAAATATAAGAGATTTAAAAGCTGCAGAGGTTTTGGGGATTAGCGTATGAGAGTTGATGTTAAAAATTTCGGGATTATTGAAAATGCAGAAATTGAACTGAACGGCCTTACAATTATTGCGGGGGAAAACGACTCGGGGAAAAGTACTTTTGGAAAAATAATGTTTACGCTGTTTCATACTCTTCAAAATTATAAAGAAGATTTTAAAAAGGAAAAAGTAAAAGCAATTAACAGTCTAATAAGCCAAGTGGCATTTATATTGTCGAGCAGAAATGATGAAGCGTATGAAGATTTCAGAAGGCTTGAGATAAATTCGGCCAATTTGGGACCGGAACAGTTGGAAAAGCATACAGCAGAACTGTGTAAAAAAATAAAAGAAAACGGGGAATACGATAATTTGGTTTTGGCAAAAATCGATGAAATTGAAAAAGTAAACGGTATGAAATTGGACGATACGGAAACTAAAAAGAGGTTTGTTGAAAAAGCGTTTTATTTTGCATTTCACGACCAAATAATAAATCCGTGCCTTTGTGACGGGCCGAAAATAGAAGTTTTCAGAAAAAATGAAGAACCGGAAATAAAATTGGAAATATCGCCCAATAATAAAAGTATGATATATTATGAAAAAGAGGATGCGCTCTTATTCAAAGATGTCGTGTTTGTCGGAACTACTTCTTTTTTCGAATTCGGGGACATAGTAAAGTATGCGGATACCGAAGATGTGCCGGAATATGTAAGAGACATTGTGTACAAAATAGAAAGGGCAAGCTTTAAAGGAGATATGAATAAATTCGGAATAGATTCCGAATTTACTACAGAGTTTGAGCCTGCTGAATTTATAGCCGATATAATTTTGGGAGAGATGAAATACGATATACCTAAAAACGACTTCTACTATACCAAAACAGGGGCGGACGAATCTAACAGAAAAGATAATGAAAAAAATAATGACAAGAATAAAGTGTTTACTCAAGCACACAGAGCAAGAAATACGGCAAGCGGGATTAAAACTTTTGGGATTATACAAATGCTTTCAAAATATGGATTTATGAAAGCGGGAAATTTAATAATTATCGATGAGCCGGAAGCGCATTTGCACCCGATGTGGCAAATTCTTTTTGCGGAATTGCTTGTAAAACTTAGAGAAAAAACTGGTGTCACGATTTTATTATCAACTCACAGCACTTACTTTATTGAAGCGTTGAAAGTTTACAGCGAAAAGTATGAAATTGAAAATCAAACTGAATTTTATTTTGCTAAAAAAGATACAATTTTCTGTTCTACGATAAAAAATGTGACGAGCGATTTGGAAATTATATTTGAAACACTTGCATTGCCTTTTGAAAAACTCGATGAAGTAGACATGGATTTTGATTTTGATTAAATTAAAAAATAAATGTTGTGAAACACATGATTGATGAAATCACAGGTGAGAAAAAAGAAAACGAAAGCGATGACTTGAAACAAAACGATTCGAGTTTTTACGAAGAAGTAAAAAAAATATTTGAAGAAAAACATTCAAAGTTTATAGAACCGTTGACACGCGTCAGTTTTGATTCAAGCAACAAAGAATCTCTTTGCCGCTCAAATATTGAAATGTTTAATTACGATTCGCTTGTTGCAAGCAGAATAGGAACACAGCATTTAAAATCACCAGATGCGTTATATTTTTCCGGCGGACGCGTGTGGTTTATCGAATTTAAAAACGGATATTTGGACACAGATGCAAAAAAGATGGCTATAAAACTGAAAGGAATTGAAGGCGGTTACATAGGTTTTTATGAACTGATTAAAAAAGAAAGACCTGAGACGGAATTTAAAGATTTGATGAGTTTAAAAATATCATATTTTGTAGTATACAATGCAGTCAAAAACAAATATTTAACAACGGGCGGTTCTAAAACAAAAAACGACAGATATAAAAACAACAAAAGTAACAAAAAAAATAAAAATTATAACAGAAACAGCAAATATAACAGAAACAACAAGTATAACAAAAACAATAAATATAACAAAAATAGCGAGTATAAAAACAACAAGTATAATAATAGTAATAAGTATAACAATAGTAACAAATCATACTACGGAAAAAATTATGATTACGACATAAATAGCGGAGATTTGGAGTATCAATATAACCGTGCGGAAAAAACACACCGTTACGGAGTTAAAAGCAGAATTATATTTTTACCGGAGAAGATAGGACTTCAAAGGTACAAAGGGTCCTTTTATGAAAATACGGGAATGATAAGCGAGTCGTTATTCGAAAGAAAGCTCCTTAATAAAATATGTTCGCTTAAATAACGAATTTAAAAACCGGAAAGTGAAAATTAATATGATTTATGATATTTTAGCTTCGACGTTAATCGCAATGTGGATTATTCTTCCCGCATATATTACAAACCCGGCCGCCGCGTTGTTTGGTGGAGGAAAAACTGTTGATAGGGGATTGGTCTTAAGTGACGGAAGAAGACTTCTGGGCGACGGAAAAACGTATAGCGGATTATTGTCCGGGATTTTGACTGGGCTGTTAACGGGAATCATACAAACATATTTGGTTATGTCGGGGTGGGAATTATTTGGAATAAAGTTTCCTCTATTTGAATTGGTACCGACTGAAAACGGAATAGGGTTTAAAGCGATAGTGACGATACTTTCACTTTCGGCCGGTGCTCTTTTGGGCGACATAGCAATGAGTTTTATAAAAAGAAGAATCGGAATGGAAAGCGGAGATTCGTTTCCGATTGCTGACCAATACGACTTTATTGTCGGTGCATTTTTATTGGTTTCGCTCACGTCGTGGGACTGGGTTGTAAATACGATAACGATAGAAACGATTATAATAATATTGATAATGACACCGATATTGCATATAGTAGCAAATATTATTGCGTATTTAACTAAAGTGAAAAAGGTACCCTGGTAAACAATATAAATAATATATAGTTAAAAGGACTTATTGTAATTATTATGTTAAACGAGAGCCGTATTCCTGATGATGATATTATTTCAATATTGAAGAAATGTAATGCAGTAAAATTTGGTGATTTCGTACTTGCGTCGGGCAAGAGAAGTTCTTATTACGTAGATATTAAAAAAGCGAGTACAAACCCTATAGCGTTGAAAAAAATTTCTAAAAAGATTTCAGATATTATAAAGGCTGAAAGTGAATATAAGGAAAATAAAGATATAATAATTGGCGGAGTTGAACTTGGCGGTGTTCCTATCGCAACTGCCGTTTCATTAAATATGGAAAAGCCGCTTTTAATTATCAGAAAAAGCGAAAAAGATTACGGAACAAAAAGCCGATATATAGGGGAATTTGGAGAAGGTGACGAAATCGTAATGATCGAAGACGTTACAACAAGCGGCGGCTCTGTTAAAAAAGCGATAGAACAGATTAGAGAAGACGGCGGAATTGTAAATTACGTTGTTGTAATAGTTGACAGATGTTCCGGAGCAAACGAAGCTTTGGAAAGTATCGGAGTAAAACTGATACCTCTGGTTACGGCTTCTGATTTACTAAAAGATTAAGACTTTGATTTGCGAAGATATTAAAACTCCGATTTACTAAAAGATTAAAACTCCGATTTGCGAAAAGATTAAGATATTGATTATAAATGAACAACAAATCAAAAATTCCCGTTATATTAATTATTTCGTTTTTTTTAACTCTTTTATTCGTACCGACAGCTGTTGCTGAAAATAACACGCTTTTATGGTATGAAAATGAATCTTCGGGAGATTTGGGAAAAATTCTAATTACACCTCATGTTTTNCCGAGTTTTTATTACGGATTTGATTATAGTTCAAGAGAGATTTTTTCTGAAGAGTTGGGGCTTTATATAAACAAATCCGGAAAAAAAATAAACAAACATGAAGCCGTTTACTCTTCGACAATAAAAAATATACCGTTTGCTTGTAAAAAAATCGGGTATTATGATTTTATCGCGTGGTTTGGAAAGCCGTATGTTGCAGCTTATGAAGAAAATAAATTTATAAAAGGAGACGGAGTCTTTAATTTTTTAGACAAAAATGTATTGTTTCCTATTTTAAGAGATGAAAAAACGGATGAAAAAAAGAGTTTAAGCGACCGCATTTATTTAAATGAAGGATATGAAATTCGTTTTGAAAATGCGGAACAAAATACATATATAATACTCGAAAAAAACGGAAAAACTCTTGACAGAAAAATTGAAACGAATTGCTACGTTTATAAGGAAGATATAAAAAACGTGGGTTATGTCCCCGTAATAATAATTTATTTTGAGTTTGACGGAGCGGACTATGTAAAAATTGAAGGTGTTTTTCAAATATCTGAAAAGCCGCTTTTTTTAGACGAGGTTAAATATTACGGAAATTTAAATGAATTTGAAAAAGAAAAAAATAAAATATATCTTACGAATACGGAAGAAATCCGACTTGACAAAGGAAGTAAACTAAAGCTTAACGATTTTATTTCATTGAAAGTTTACGATACAAAAAAACTCGGGTTTCAAATTGAAGGAAAAGATACGACAAGGTATTTGAAAGAAAATCCAAGTGATACGAAATACAAATCCTATGAAAAAGCTGGGGAAATTTTTGACAAGTTTAACAATATAAGCACGTGGAATGCTAAAAACTTCCTTCTGTTTTACGATGAAAAAGAACAAAGGGACGGAAAAGGAACTCTTTTTATTGAAAAGATACAATCAAAAACAGTAGGAAAAGGCGATATGCTTTATTCCGTAAAAACCGACAGTAAAGAATATGATCATTCCGATTGGGGAGAATACGAAACTATAAAAATAGCGGGAGAAAGCTTTTGTGCCGGATTGTATTCAAATACGTTTATTAAAAATAATGAGAGTTTTATAAAAGAAGGTTTTGTTTCAAAAGTTCAAATCGACAAATCGAAAAAAGAAGAATTCCGTGTCGGGGATTCATTGAAATTGAGTGACGGATATTCGCTTTATTTCAAAAGTATTGAAGAAGAAGGAAATGACGACGTCTGTACTCTTGAACTTAAAAGAAACGACACCGTTTTAAGCAAACAAAGTGTTGAATCAGGTTCAAATTTTGTATACAAGACAAAGTATTTGAACAAAACGATTCCGTCAATCGTTGTTCATGTAGATTCCGTCTTTAGAGGAAAAAAGGAACAAGTAATAACAGTTACCGGAGTTTTTCAAATTTCGGAAGAGATTATTGAAATTAAACCGAATGTCGAATACGGAAACATGAAAATAACCGGAGTCGGTTTAAACGAAATAAGATTTGAAAACAAAGAAACTTTCAATTTGGAAAAAAATTCAAGCTTTCCTATAATAGGAAGCCTCTTTTTATATGTTTCGGATTCGGAAGACTTGGTATTTTTCCCGTATAAAGGAAACGGATCGATTGAGGCGGAACACAAATTGAAAGCGGCAGAAAAAGAAAACCGTTTAGAAACGGTAGATATAGAAATTTCAGAACCGTTAAATTCGGAAAATAAAACAACTGAAGTAGAAAATAAAACAACGGATACAGGAAATAAAACTCTAGAAACAGAAGATTTACAAAAAGGTAATTTAAATTTGGGATATGAAAACGGGGATGAAAATAATTCCGCACAAGGAAATACGGGAACCGCTGATCCGAACACACAGGAAAATATAGGAAAAAACATACAAAAAAACACAGAAATAAGCACAGATGAAAACGCTGAAAAAAATACAGAAAAAAATAAACAAAATTATTTATTTGTCTTGTTAGCGGTTGTTGCAACCCTTATTTTGTTTATAGTTTTGTATATATCAGTTTTAAGCATGTTTAAAAACTCAAGTAACTTAAAAGTTCTGGGTAAAAATAAATATAACAATAATAGAAATAATTATAAAAGCGAAAGAAATTATAATGACATAAAATATAGAAAAATGTATGAAAGCAGGTCCCAAGGAAAAACATACGGAAATTATCAAAAGAATAGTACTTCTAAAAATATAATATCAAAGCTGTTTAATAAAAATAATAAAAAGTGAAAAAACAAAATAACAGATTATAAAAAGTAAATAAAAAACAGATTATAAAAAGTGAAAAAACAAATAAATAGAATATAAATTTCGGAGACGGATTTAAACTATGGATTTATATAAAATTTTCAACGGTTCTTTATTCTTATTTATAGGATTGTGTATTTTATCCTGTTTTATTTTCGGAGTAATCCACAGCATTACTTTAATTTTTCTTCTGTTGGCAATCATTTCCGGAATATTAACAGGAATATACTATATGATGACAAACGAAAAATAATCGAAATAATTAATACTTAAAAAAACATTGTAATATACTCTGTTTATTTTATTTTGTTAATTTATTTTATTATTTGTTTATTTGATTTGTTATTTATTTGTTCATTTGATTTCTTATTTATTTGTTTATTTGATTTGTTTATTTATTTGTAATTTATTTGTTCATTTGATTTCTTATTTATTTATTTGTTCATTTGGTTTCTTATTTATTTTGTTTATTTTGATTTTTGAGGAAAAATGTATGAGTTATAAGATTGTTGAAAAAGAAGAGGTTGCAACTGACACTTTCAAAATGGTATTTGAGGCGCCCGATATTGCGGCGGCTGCGAAGGCGGGCCAGTTTTTGATTGTGAGAATCGATGAGAGAGGAGAGAGAATTCCGTTGACAATTGCTGATTTCAGTTCTGATGAAAATACGGTTACAACTGTAATTCAGGCGCTTGGAAAGAGTACAAAAAAATTGACGAAAATGAACGTGGGCGGGTCAATTAGCGATATTGCGGGACCTCTTGGAACTCCGGCTGACGTAAAACAGTTGGGAACTGTTGTTCTTGTCGGGGGCGGTGTCGGAATTGCACCGATTTATCCTCAAATTTCGGCATACAAAAATGCAGGAAACAGGGTCGTATCGATAATCGGTGCGCGTAATAAAGATTTACTGTTTTGGGAGGAGAGAGTAAAAGATGCATCGGATGAGTATTTTGTGGCAACTGATGACGGTTCCAAAGGACATCACGGTTTTGTAACGGAAGTTTTGAAAAACATTTTAGATGAAGAAAAAGAGAAAATTGAAAACAAAACGTTGGAAAATCCGAAAATAAAAAGAGTGGTTGTAATCGGACCTCCGATATTGATGAAAGTTGCAACTCAAATGATGAACGAGTACCCCGATGTTGAAATTATAGTAAGTATGAACACGATGATGGTTGACGGAACGGGAATGTGCGGGGGATGCCGTTTAATCGTAGACGGAAAAGTGAAATTTTCGTGTGTGGACGGACCGGAATTTGACGGAAGGCTGGTTGATTTCAATACGGTTATGAATCGCCTGACTATTTATAAAAGAGAAGAAATTGAAAGAGCGGAAAAATATAAAAAAGAATGTGAAGGCGGAGTTTGTTCTACGCTCGATTGAGATTGTTTGAAATTGTGAAAATTATTGAGATTTTTTGTTTTTAGTTAACGGAGGAAAGTTAATGACGGGAAAAGCAAAAACAAGAGTGGAGATGCCGGAACAGCCGGAATATATAAGGAGAAATAATTTTGAAGAAGTGGCGCTCGGATATACTGAAGAATTGGCTTTAATGGAAGCTGAGCGCTGTATTCAATGCAGAAGACCGAAATGTGTTGAGGGATGCCCCGTTTCGGTTGATATTCCGGGTTTTATAAAATTGATTACTGAAAAGAAGTGGACGGAATCGCTTGAAAAAATATATGAAACAAACTTCCTTCCTGCAATTTGCGGAAGAGTGTGCCCGCAAGAAACACAATGCGAAGAACTGTGTATTTTAAACAGAAAAGAAAATGCGATTGCTATCGGAAGACTTGAAAGATATGTAGCCGACAGATATTACGAAAGCCCGGAGTCGTTAAACGAAAAGGGACGGCTGCTTAGTAAAAGAGAAAAGCCCACCGGGAAAAAGATCGCCGTTGTCGGATCCGGTCCTGCAGGACTTACGGCTGCCGCAACACTTTCCAGAATGGGACACAGTGTCGTAATTTATGAATCGCTTCATAAGCCCGGTGGCGTTTTGACATACGGAATTCCTTCGTTTAGATTGCCGAAAGAAATTATAAAAAGAGAAGTTGATGAAATAAAGTATATGGGAGTTGAAATTAAATTAAATTACGTAATCGGCAGAATAAAAACACTTGAAGAACTTTCCGAAAGTTACGATGCCGTTTTTATAGGATCCGGAGCGGGTCTTCCGAATTTTATGGGAATTGAAGGAGAAAGTTTAAACGGCGTATATTCCGCAAACGAATTCTTAACGCGCGTAAATTTGATGCAGGCCTGGGATGAAGAATATGATACAATCATAAGAAAAGGTAAAAACGTTGTTGTGGTTGGCGGCGGAAACGTTGCAATGGATGCCGCAAGATCCGCGTTAAGACTCGGTGCCGACAACGTAACCGTAGTTTACAGAAGAAGTGATACGGAACTTCCTGCAAGAAGAGAAGAAATAGAACACGCCAAAAAAGAAGGCGTTCAATTCAGATTTTTGACAAATCCGACAAAGATTATAGGAGATTACGGCGACGAAAAAGTAAGAAAGTACGATGTAAAAAGTATCGAATGCATCGAAATGGAACTTGGAGAAGAAGATTCGTCCGGCAGAAGAAGACCGATTCCGATTCCCGGAACCGAATTTGAAATAGAAGCCGATGTGGTAATAATTGCAATAGGAACTTCACCAAATCCGCTAATTTTTAACGAGACACCCGATTTGGAAAAAACGAAATGGGGAACCGTAGTTGTAAACGACGATTTAAAATGCACAAAAGAAAATGTGTTTGCCGGCGGAGACATCGTAACTGGAGCCGCAACCGTAATTTCTGCAATGGGCGCAGGAAAAAAAGCGGCGGAATCGATAGATGAATATTTAAAAAACAAATAAAAAATAACAAAAAAATAAAAAATAAAAAACAACAAAACAAGTAAAAATAATAAAAGAAGTAAAAAACAAATAAAAAAATAATAAAAAAATAATGTAAACTTTCGAAAAATAAATATATAACGAATATTATAATGTTTAACTGCAAGTTTTATTTTATACATTTGCTTTTTAGAATATTTATATATTTTACATTTTTATATATATTTTTATTCACAAATAAGTATTTGAAACGGGGGATGAAAATATTTACTCAATGAAAGAAAGATTTCATAGAGTTCTTCGAAAAAAAAGTGTTGATAAAATTCCGGTTTGTTCCGTTACGCAAACAGGTACTTTGGAACTTATGGAAAAAACAGGGACTTCTTGGCCGAAAGCACATTACGACTCAATTGAAATGGCAAAGCTTTCAAAGGCGGGCCATACCGTTTTGGGATTTGAAGCCGTAAGGTACCCTTTTTCATCTTTTGACATACCCACGTCATTCGGTTGTAAATATTCGGAAGGAACGTTTAATTCTCAGCCGCATATGCTTGATTTTCCTGTAAAAGAAGTAAGCGATGTAAAAGACATTTCATTTCCCGAAAACTTTTTTGAACAAAATGCAGTAAAAACGATAACGAATACAACGGAAATTTTGACAAACGACCCGGACCTTGACGATTGCCCGTTAATTGTAGGAATTATAGGACCGGCATCAATTGCTTCCTGTATTGCGGGAATTAACAATTATTTGGTGTGGACCATTACTGAGCCCGATGCTTTAAGAAGTTTAATGGAAGTAGGAGCCGACGTTTGTATCGAATATTCAAACAGATTATATGATTTGGGTGTAGACTCTGTCGTAATAATAGACTCCGAAGGAGTCCCGGACTTAGTGGCCCCTTCTTTTTTTGAATCCGCAATTTTGCCGGTACACAAAAGAATGAATAAAAAAATAAAAAAACCGACCATATTACACATTTGCGGCGATGCTACAATGATTTTGGATTCAATAAAAACGGCAGGATTCAAAGGAGTAAATATTGAAGAAAAAGTAAGAATAAAAGACGCGGCCGACATTATGGGAGATGATATATGTATTATCGGAAACATTTCTCCGGCACACGATTTATTATTCAAAAGTCCGGAATACGTATATGAACAATCAATAAAATGCATGGAGGAAAAAGTAGATATTTTGGCGCCCGGGTGCGGATTGGCACCGGCGACACCGTCTGAAAATGTTGAAGCGATGATAAAAGCAAGAGACGATTATTGCTAAAGTATTGCTAAAGAGATGAATCAAATGGAAAAAAAAGAATACGAAAACGAATATTATAAAAATTATAATGAAAAGCACGACGAAAAATATAATGATAATTATGAAAAATATGATGAAGAATTAAAAAATGAAAGCGAAAGCTACGAAGAATTGAAAAATGAAAGCGAAAGCTACGAAGAATTGAAAAATGAAAGCGAAAGCTACGAAGAATTGAAAAATGAAAGCGAAAGCTACGAAGAATTAAAAAATGAAAACGGAAGCTATGAAGAATTAAGAAATGAAAGCAACAAAAAATTAAGAAATAATAGTAACGAAAAAATAAAAAGTGAAAATAGACGAGCGTCTGTCGGAAAGCATTTGTTATACGGCATAATTATTTTGATTTTAATTTGCGGTGTTGCGTTAGTTTCGGGAGTTATCGGAGGCTACGTTGCTTCCGAAAGAGTTGAGTCTAACATGAGCCATTCTGTAATATTTGAAAGTACGAGTGTGCCTGTTATAGAAAGCGGGTCAATTCCTGAAATCGTTTTTAATACTCAAAATTCTGTTGTACAAATTGGAACCGAATCGATCGTAACGTCACCGTTTATGCGCCAATATGTTTCAACCGGTGCGGGAAGCGGCGTTATTGTAACAAATACGGGTTATATCGTGACAAACGACCACGTGATAAGCGGTGCCCGTAACATCGAAGTTACT
>JGI24707J26582_10003594_pt1 | contig 11056 bp, 10 predicted proteins | sample BioPla1DNA1_FD_26582 | JGI IMG/M metagenome (IMG submission 26582) | reverse complement strand
AGGGATTTGGGAGGGTTTTTTAACTGATCTGCCTTTTGAGTATTCTCATCAGACTTTTTCGAAAAAATTCCACAGCCACTAGCCTGTATAGAAAAAAGGATTACAAGGATGCCACAGCCCTATAAGGCGGTAATTTCAAAATACTGAAAGTGGCATTCGCAAAGGCAAGCAATAAGGCTCTGACTCACAAGGTCGGAGCCTTATTGCTTTCTATCTACAATATAATTGCATCTTTGTGCCTCGGCAACTCTCTGAGTATAATGAAAGCGTCAGGAGGTGTCGGACAATGAGAAAACAGAAATATCACATCTATCTAACCGAGCAGGAACGGTTGGATGTAATTAAATCGCTTGTTGATCTGAAAACTGCCCTTGCCGCCAAAGGCAAATATACTGATGCCGTAGATGACGTGCTGGTGAAGTTGACCACTGCAAAGAGAAAGAAGCTCAAGGTCGCCTACATCTAATAAATTTGATTGAGCCGCTTATCTCCTAATCAGAGTAAGCGGCTTTTTTGTTATTTAGTCTTAGCGCCTCTTTTCACCGCCTTTCCGCTTTCGGAGAGGTGGATTTTTTGTTTTCAATGGGTCACAGAAATAATTTTCAACTTTTTTGAAAAACACCCTCAAAAATCGCTTCCTTATTCAGAGTAAGTGAAGGGGTTCTTTCCTGACTTCGGTCGGAAGCCACTTCGTGATCCTTGAAAATTGAATATACAGGCACTTGGGACATTATTTCTGATGATAGCCCGAAGATAGGTACGCCGTGACTTCTCCTTTTCGGAGTATGAGCGAGAACCCCTGATCTGAAATCCGGTTTGCCACCGGAACGGCGATGACAGTCAGAATGATAATGATACTTCTCTACGGAGCTGGCGGAGTACTCGGCAGAGGTGAGATTCCTATGAACACGGTGCAGCACACCGTGACCCAAGTGTTTCCCGTAAGGAGAAAGCCGCCGCAGGGGGCGTTGAGAACAAATACTGCGGACATATACATAGCTGTTTTCAAAAGCAGTTATGAAATCTACAAAGAAGGAGGAAAAGCGAAATGCCAAACTGTAAAACCATAGCGATATGCAACCAAAAAGGAGGCGTGGGAAAAACCACCACGGCAGTAAACCTCGGCGTAGGATTGGCTATGCAGGGCAAAAAGGTGCTTCTCGTGGACGCTGACCCGCAGGGCGACCTTACTACCTGCCTCGGTTGGCAGGACACGGACAGCTTGCCGCAGACCCTTTCCAGTAAGCTATCAGCGGTAATGCGGGAAGAACAGCAAGACCCGTTCTCCGGCATTCTCAGCCACGAAGAAAAGGTTGACCTTGTTCCATCAAACCTTGACCTTTCGGCGTTGGAGATGAGCCTTGTGACTGCAATGAGCAGAGAGAGCGTGATGAAAAACTATCTCAGCCAAGTGAAGGACAGATACGACTATGTACTGATAGATTGTATGCCGTCCCTCGGTATGATAACGCTCAATGCTCTGACTGCGGCAGACAGCGTAATCATTCCCGTGCAGGCACAGTATCTCCNCGCAAAAGGTATGACGCAGCTTTTATCGACGATTGCCAAGGTGAAGAAGCACACCAATCGGAACCTGACAATCGACGGTATTCTGCTCACGCTTGTAGACGGTAGAACCAATCTTGCCAAAAGTACGGTAGAAGCGCTGCGAGAGAACTTCGGTTGTCGGATCAGGATATACCGGACGACCATTCCCATTGCCGTAAAAGCCGCCGAGGTTTCATCTAAAGGGAAGAGCATATATGCCTATGAGCCGAGCAGCACCGCGTCTAAGGCATACACGGACTTTACGAAGGAGGTGTTAGCCGATGGCAGGAAGAAAGAGCGACTTCACGCTTCCCACGAACACACTCGATGAGCTGTTCTCTATGCAAGAGGAACGGGATGATGCCAAGCTCAGTAAAATCCGAGATATTCCCCTTGAGCTGANCGACGATTTTCCCGACCACCCATTTAAGGTACGGGACGACGAGGATATGATACAGCTTGTGGAGAGCATTAAGGAACGAGGGGTCATTACTCCGGCTACCGTCCGTCAGAAAGAGGACGGCAGATATGAGCTGATTTCCGGTCACAGGCGAAAACGAGCTTGTGAACTTGCCGGATTTGAAGCACTCCGTTGCGAGGTCGTAGACCTTGACCGTGATGCCGCAACTGTGCTGATGGTGGAGAGCAACTACCAGCGGTCGCAGATACTTCCCTCAGAAAAGGCGTTTGCCTATAAAATGAGGCTGGAAGCGATGAACAGGCAAGCCGGTAGACCACGAAAAGAAAATCCGACACCATTGGTGTCAGATTTAGATGGTCAACGGACTAATGAGATTTTGGGCAACGAAGTTGGCGAAAGTCGTGAACAGATTCGCCGGTATATCCGTCTGACAAGCCTTGTGCCTGAACTGCTCGACCTTGTGGACGAAGGCAAAATTAAAATGCGTCCTGCGGTGGAGCTTTCCTATTTGGACGAGGATAATCAGCGGGCGGTGGTTGATGAAATCGACCTGAACCAATGCACCCCGTCCCACGATCAGACCATTCGTATGCGGAAGTTCTTCACAGATGGAAAACTCACGTCGGAGGTTGTTTCCGCTATTATGGGCGAGGAGAAACCAAACCAGCGGGAGAAGATCGTCCTGCGTGGCGACAAGGTGCGCAGCCTGATTCCGAAGAATATCCCCGTAAGCCAAACGGAGGATTATGTGGTCAAGGCACTGGAGCATTACAGTCGTTTTCTTCGTCAGCGGGCAGAGCGTGACAGCCGATAGGTACACGGAGTAGGTCTCCTGTTGTCCCCTTCATCACACTCCAACCCCTGAGAACTACCAGACTATCCGAAATAAACTATCTCCTGATTTATCTTAATCTCTCTAAGTTAAATCTATCTAAGAGCAAACGGAGTTCGCACAATTCGGAAAACTGCGTTTTGGCGGTATGATGAAAAGTTGCGCTTCAAAACGCACCTTTGTCGGAGCAGTTCTCATCGGGTAGAATGTAATCGAAGGGAGTGAAGCGAATGAAACCAAAAATCGCAGTTATTATGCTCGCCGTGTTTCTGTGTCTGACTACGGGATGCAACAACGCCTCGCATATTGCAGAAACGCCTGACCCTATTTCTTCTTCGGGCAGTAACATCGTCCCCAGCGAATCAGAAACGGCTCAGGCAGAAAAGAAAACGGAGGTTGATCGTCCCCAAAGCACAGAATCGCAAACGGATAGCCGTGCCGCAGAGTTCCCGGCAAGCGTATCGGAAAGTGACACCCAAACAACAGAGGTTCCCGATCAGGCTGACCACAGCACGGCAGTGCTGCCACAGCCAAGCAAACCTGAAAAGAAAACAGACGAGTCCGAACGCCGACCGGAAACCGCTGCCCCGACAGAAAAAGGACAGCCCACACCTCCGGCAACGGAAGAACCAAAACCGGCAGATCAAGCACAACCCACAGAGCCACCCAAGCAGGAATCCACAGAGCCGGCATTTGACATCAGCTACTGGATCAGTTTTGCTAAGAGCTATGCCGAGAGTGTCGGTCTTGCGCTGAACAGCGAAGCCGTGTACTGCTGGGACAACCCCATTGATGCGGATGCATGATGTATCTATCTGGAACGGGACATACAATCCCGACTCAATCGCTATGCGGCAGATGCGGACATCACCGATGTATGGGTCTGGTATGAGTCCGTCTCCGCTGGCAGTTATCTGATCTACATCGGATACGCATAAATCAAACATTTTGAAATCAGCATCGCAGCAATGCGGTGCTTTTTTCGTATCTACAAGGAGGTACGCAAATGAAAAAAATCTATCGCAGAAGCATTTCAGGGCTTATGGCGCTGCTGATCTGCTTCACAACCATTCTCGGCGGCGGTATCACCGCCTTTGCCGCTTCTTCTTCCGGCGAAGTGGCAAAATCCTATTCCATTGGCTTCCCCCGCAGTGGGGATGCTAATCTTGATTACAGCGGCACTTGGGGACATGATGAGCTGCATTATATGAACGGCTGGACCTCCGGTGAGGCAACATGGATGACCACACTGCACACCATCGGTTCCTTCGATGGCCCTGCCTGCTACTGCATCGAGCCGGGGGTTCCCCGTCTGCTGGAGAAAACCTATACAAGATACGGCGAGGATTATTGGAAGAACTATCCATCTGAGTACAACAGCACCATTGATGCCGATACCATCAAGACACTGCTGGGCAGAATCATGCAGTATGGCTATCAGGGTGACTTGTCCCTCGACTGGCGCTCGCAGAATGAAGCCGATGCTGACAAAATGGCGCACATGATGGCTACGTAGGTGCTGGTATGGGAAACGGTTGTCGGAGAGCGGGATGCAAACTTCAACCATGTTGACCCCGGCAGTGCTGATGCCGTGAAATCCATGTACCGCACCTCTCACCCGCTGTATAGTCGCTTCTCTGCTTACTACGACAGCATCGAAGCCAGCGTTCAGAGCCATACGCTCATTCCCAGCTTTATGAGCAAGACCTCCAACAAGGCGCAGACTGTCGATCTGAAATGGGACGGTAGTCAATACACAGCTACCTTGACCGACAGCAATCATTTGGTGTCGAACTATACCTTCAGCAGCAACCTGTCCGATATTGTCTTTACGACCAATGGTGATACGCTGACCATTACCGCAAAGACTGCCCCTGCGGAACCTCTGACCATTTCCGCCAGCAAGAACAATATTCGCAAGGGCGTTGTCGTATGGAGCGACGGTCACTATGGGCCTGACGGAACCATGCAGGATGCGGTCACTTACGCAGCCACTGTTATGGACCCCGTGCAGGCGTTCCTCAATCTGAAGGTGTCCTACGGCTCTGCCAAGATCGTCAAAACCTCGGAGGACGGCAAGGTGGACAACCTTCCTTTTACCGTCACCGGCAACGGCATCAATCAGACTGTCAAGACCAACTCCAAGGGAGAAATTCAGATCGACAACCTGATGCCCGGTGTCTACACCGTGACCGAGATGGATTACGACAAGTATGAGCCGCAGGAGTCCCGCCGTGTGACGGTGGTTTCCGGTCAGGTTTCTACCGTAACCTTCAACAACAAGCTCAAGCGTGGAGATTTGCAGATCGTGAAGTCCTCGGAGGACAATCTCAACGAGGGCGTGACCTTCCACCTTTACGGCACTTCACTCTCCGGCATTGCCGTGGACGAGTATGCCGCAACAACAGCCGTCTTGTGGTCGTGGCGAAGCGCATAACGGAGGACGGTGGTGCAGATGCTGCCAAGACTCACGCCGAAGCAACGGCAGAGGGCGAACGCCCTAATTAAGCGCCTTTGTGCCAATTATGACAACGGCAACTGCCTTGCGCTGGATGACGGAGAACCCTGCGCCTGTGTGCAGAGCATCTCATACTCACTTCTCTGCAAGTATTTCCGGAAAGCTGTTTTGCCGGCAGAGCCTTTGCTGGAAGCGGATATTTTCGGCACACGCTTTGAAAAGTGCGTGTCCTGCGGTGCGCCGATTATCAAGAAGGGCAACCGAAAGAAATATTGCGAGAATTGCGCTCAAAGAGCTTACAAAGCGCAGCAGGCAGAGTACGCAAGAAGAAAACGGGCAGAATCGAAAAATAGGCGCTGAAAAAACCAGCAATATCAAGGCTTTCCAGCTCCCGCACTTTGAGGGGTAAGGTGTTTATACCTTTATCCCTCATTTTTAATTTAGGGGCGTTTGGGTACGCCCGGGAAAGGAGGGTTCAATGGCTGATATTAAAACGAGAGATGTCGTGAAAGGCACAATCAAGAAGATCGAGAAGGCGGCAATCGCCGCAGATCGTATGCGCTCCGCCTATGTGCAGACGAAGGAAAAGGCAGAACACACAACGCATCCCGATGAGCATAACGCCGAGGAGTATGCCTCTGACCGTGTGGAAGGCGGCGTTGACCGTATCACGCACGAAGCGGCGCACCAGTTTGATAAGCAGGGGCGCAAGGGGCTGGAAGAAACTAAATGGAATGTTTCTAAAGCAAAGGACGGTGGTCAGAGGTTCCGGGAAAAGCGGGCGGCTGAGTCAATGAAAAGGCAGACTGTCCGCACATCCGGGAATAAGACCATCAAGGCGGTCGAGCAAACGGAAAAGACGATCAAACAGTCTACCCGTTCTGCCGGCAAGAAAACCATCAAGACTGCTGGAAAAGGCACAGCCAAAGCCGCACAGAGGTCGGTCAAGACCACGAAAACGGCAATCAAGACCACACAGCAGGTGGCAAAGGCGGCGCAGAAAACCGCACAGGCTACGGTGAAGGCATCGCAAAAAGCTGCACAAGTCGCCAAAGCCACAACCAAGGCAACCGTTGCCGGTGTAAAAGCTGCCGTAAAAGCATCGGTTGCGGCGGTCAAAGCAATCATTGCGGCGACAAAAGCACTGGTCGCTGCTATCGCCGCAGGCGGCTGCGTCGCTGTTGCGGTCATTGTCGTGATTTGCCTGATTGCTCTGATATGCAGCTCTGTTTTCGGGGTGTTCTTCTCCGGTGAGGACTCCGGCACGGGGATGTCGATGCAAACAGCCGTGCAAGAAATCAACGCTGATTATGACGCCAAGATGGAGGCGGAGAAAAACTCCGTAGCCTATGATAATATGGAGATCAGCGGTGGTCGAGCCGTGTGGGAGGATGTGCTTGCAGTCTATGCAGTCAAGACGAATACAGACACGGACAACCCGCAGGAGGTTGCCACGATGGACGAGAGCAAGAAGCAGATTCTCTCGCACATCTTTTGGGAGATGAACTCCATATCCTCCCGCAGTGAAAGCCACTCGGAAACGGAAATAACCGAAACGGACGACGGAAACGGCAACATCGTTCAGACGGAAACGACGGTTACAAGGACTACGCTCTATATCACCGTTTCTCATTTGACAGTGGATGAAATGGCTGACCTATACGGATTTGACGCAGAACAGCGGGAGTATCTTGCCGAGCTTCTCAAGGACAAAAACAATTCCCTTTGGGCGGCAGTCCTTTACGGCATCCGTTATAGCGAGGATCAGATCATCACCGTCGCTCTTTCTCAGGTGGGCAATGTGGGCGGTGAGCCGTATTGGTCTTGGTATGGCTTCGGAAGCCGTGTGGAATGGTGTGCTTGTTTTGTAAGCTGGTGCGCCGATCAGTGCGGCTATATTGAGACGGGCGTTTGTCCGAAATTTGCTGGATGTGAAAATGGTGTGCAGTGGTTTCGGGAGCGTGGACAGTGGATTGACGGTTCTGCTGAGTCTGTCCCCGGAATGATTATCTTCTTCGATTGGGATAACAAGGGCGGCTCCGGTTCCCAGGACGGACAATCCGACCACACCGGTATTGTTCAAAAAGTCGAAAACGGTATCGTTCATACCGTTGAGGGAAACTCCGGTGATAGCTGTCGGGTAAACCAGTACAGCGTAGGTCACTACGAAATCCTCGGATACGGGGTACCTAATTACTAAAGCGAAAGGCTTGCGTAGATTTTTTGCAAGCCTTTCGCTTATAGATTGGTAATAGCTGGGGAAAAATAATTTCAAGGGAGAGATTGTATGAATAAGACGAGAAAGGCTATTTGCCTTTTGCCTATAGGACTGCTATGTGCGGTGTTTATCTATCCATTTTTGCATGAACTTGGACATGGCTTGGTAGTTTTTTTGCTTGGTGCAAAAGTTGTGGAGTTGCAATGGTTTCCACTGCCGAGTATATTGTGCAGAATGAACTCAATCGGTGCTACAGAATATGTAGTTGCCGGAATGGGCGGGATTATATTCCCAGTAGCACTTTGCTTGTTAATCCGTTGCAACCGCAAATTTTGGATTTGGTATGCAGTTTTTATTGCTAGACTGATCTGTATCTGGTCGCTATTACTTGCTGCAATATCAATTGTGCTGTTTAAGTTTGGAATTCTGCTTCCAAATGATGACATGACGCAGATTTTGCAAATATATCCGCAGCAGTGGTGGGTTTGCGGAGTATTAATAGTGGTGATGTGTTTGTCGCTGTGCATTTCTATGGCAAAATCAAAGCCTATACAAAGAATTGTTAAGGAACTATGAGTGGACGCCGAGTGCAAGCCATTAAGGCTGCACTCGGCGTCTATTTTGCTTTTATGCGTTTTGCCATTGTAATGAGCGCCTCCAAGTCCTCTTTGCACATATCTTTTGTCAATTCAGACAATTCGTGAGCAAGTAGCGGGGATGTACTACTTGTATCAAAGAATTCCATGGGCGTTACGCCAAGATAGTCGCAGATATAAAGGAATTCTGACAAAGAAGGCAGCGCCCTGCCGTTTGAAATGCTTTGAATGTAGCTCTTACTATGTCCCAAGTCAAGACTCATTTTATATTCGGAAATTCTTTTTTGCGTCCGCAAGAAAGAAAGCCGATCACGGATAAACTGCTCGTCCATAATATCACCTCTGTAATATTCTATACTAATTACAGCGGTAACAATCACGCTTAAACCACTGATTTTGCTTGATTTATACCGATTATAGCGGTATAATAGAAAGAGAATAGGCGGAATAATCGGTAGTGCTGTCGAGAAGCAGGGGTGCTGCGTTTTGGACTTCTGCTTCGGGCCTTTGGGAGAACATATGACGCATTTGATTATGCAAAAAGGAATAAACTTTCCCAAATGATAAAAAAGAGTGCTGATTTTGTGATTCAAAATCAGCACTAATCTTGCGTAGAACAATTGCTTCTACGCAGTACTTGCGAAATCCATTTATTTTATAAGTAATTTGGGGAAGATTGGGACCACATATTTGACCATAATAGATTTCTCATGCCATGTGATTCAACTTTTTCAATTCCTCTCGTTTCCGCTCTATCGAAGAATGAACATAGGTGTTCAGGGTAATGGCAACATTTGAGTGGCCTAACAGTTCGCTCAACGATTTAATGTCAACTCCAGCCTCGACGCACCGTGTTGCGAATGTGTGTCGAAGCACATGGCAGTTGACATCAGGAATANTGTTTTCTGTAAGAAACTTATGAAAACGATATTCAAATGTTCTCGGACTTACGAATTCAGCCGTTGGAGATATTACATATTCTGAACGACATTTCCTTTTTACTACTTTCAAAGCCTCCAATACATTTTCTGCAATCGGGATATCTCTAGTAGATGCTTTCGTTTTTGGAGTATCTCGAATCAACTTCGTTTTCCTGCACACCTCATTATTGGCGGCTCGAACTCGTGCAATTGTCGAACGGATATGAATGATTGCTCTGGCAAGGTCAATATCACACCAACGCAGAGCACATACCTCGCCTATACGAAGTCCGGTTTGAAGGGTGAGATATATCCCCAAAGAAGTTTCGTCTAGATCGGCAAGAAGAGCAGTTTCAAGCCTTGCCTGATCAGAAGAATTCAGTATCTCCAGCTCTTTTCTTTGCATTGCTGGCATATGTATATTTATCTTGACCGGTGGACAAAGACACTCTGCAATTGAAAACTCTATGACCGAATTGATGACAAGCATAATACTCCGGACATACGCAGGCGAAAGGCCGCCTTTACCATCCAAACGCCCAGACTCGAGTTTCCTGTTCATGAAATCAGAGAGGAGGGCAGTATTGATCTGTGATATTCGGATGTTGCTTAATTCAGGTGCGATATGCCTGTCAATCAAATTGGCATAACGCATATTTGTGGCTCTTTTGTGCCTGGATTTATTTACCTCTTGCCACAAGGCAAGAGCGCTTCCAAAGGTTACGCATCGCTCTGGAATAGCGCCTTTGCGATATTCCACCATACACTTTTGCTGCTTTTCCTTAACCTCCGCATATGTCTTTGCATAGACGGAATTGTAGAGTGTTTTTCCATCGACGCTGATACCACATTTATATCGTGCTTCCCAACGTCCATCTTTTCGTTTGTGAATATGTTCGCCTCTTTTGGGCATGATAACAACTCCTTCCTGTGTCTATGGCTGACCACAACCTGACACCAATTAATTATAAATCGATATCTGAACACCATAAAACCGAGCAGAAATTCGAGAAATATAACACTCAAAAAGGTAGTAAATGCCCTCATCCGATTGACATACCGCAAGAATCGTGCTATAATAAGACAAAAATGGGTAAAGTGTAGGCGTTGAGAAGCAATTGTTCTACGCAAGAGTGCGCAATCCGTTTATTTTTTTGAATGACAATCAAACGCACGCTTGATTGAAATGTTTGAGGCGCTACCAACTAGGCGGTACTTGGAATAGGAGTAAGAATGGACAACTCTGATCGCAGAAAAGAAATACTGAATGTTTGCCTAGATACGTTTATCAATAAGGGGCTTTCGGAAACAACGGTTCGAGATTTGAGTACGGCGCTGAAACTTCAGTCTGGCGGTATTTATTATTGGTTTAAGGACAAAGATGAGGCCGTTGTTGCCTGCGCTGAAGAAGCGGCACTTCGTCTTGAGAATTCTTTGATTTTCCCTGCACTCAAGGACATCAAAGATCCTGATAAAATGATGAAGCGCCTAAAAATACGGGCAGACGAAATGCGACCGACTATGAAGTTCTTTGCAAGTGTATGCGCGTTGTCAAAGTACGAGGAGCGTATGCAGCCAGTGCTCGACCGTTTGGCGGAACGTTACGAAGCCTATGCACGGCGCTATTCAAAAGAGCTGAATTGTGATTTTGATGCGGTAGCTCCGTATGTGTACTTTGCAATTACTACAATTACTGAGAATTACCGTACTCAGGCTAACTTCGGTAAAAAGTTTGTGCTTAATTGTAATGATACAAATGAGTATAGTGCGATGTTTGGTCATTGTAAGGCAACTCCAAAGGAAAATGCCGGTCGTGGCTTGTGTGTACGTGAAAAGCGAATTCTTGAATATCAGGTTGCAATGTTTGGCAAGAGTGATAAGGAAGCTGAGCGTAGTCAGGAACTCAAGGAGTTTATTATTGAGCGCAATGCGCAGTGCACCGGCAAGGCAGTCAAGATTCCAATGATTCCTGAAAAACTTTCTCTTGCAGAGACAATGAGCGAGAATGTAGCTGCATTCCGTACTCAGGGTGTTCTTCCTATCGGTATGGACTTTGGCACAGT
>JGI24707J26582_10003593_pt1 | contig 11059 bp, 8 predicted proteins | sample BioPla1DNA1_FD_26582 | JGI IMG/M metagenome (IMG submission 26582) | reverse complement strand
TAATTTAGGCATGACATATCCTCCCTTCAACTAATATTTAGTTAGCCTTTACTGCACTCGTAACTTTTACGAATGATTTTCTTGGGCCTGGGATGTTACCTTTAACTAGTAATAAGTTACGCTCTGCATCAACTTTCATAATCTCTAGATTTTGAATTGTTGTTGTTTCGCCACCCATTTGCCCTGGTAATTTCTTACCTTTACGCACACGTGCTGGTTCAGCTGTACTTCCCATTGAACCTGAGCCTCTATGGTACCTTGAACCGTGTGACATTGGTCCGCGCGCTTGATTGTGACGCTTAATGGAACCTTGGAACCCTTTCCCTTTTGAAGTACCTGTTACGTCAATCATATCTCCCGCTTCGAAAACCTCTACGCTAAGTTCTTGACCAACTTCATAGTCATCTAACTTAACATTACGGAATTCACGAATGAAGCGCTTAGGATTAGTGCTCGCTTTTGCAGCATGTCCTTTCGCTGGTTTATTTGCATTTACTTCTTTTTGATCAGCAAAACCAACTTGAATCGCTTCATAGCCGTCATTTTCCATCGTGCGTTTCTGTAAAACTACGTTCGGTTCAGCTTGAACTACTGTTACTGGAATTAATTCACCTTGTTCAGTGAAAATTTGTGTCATGCCGACTTTACGACCTAAGATTCCTTTCGTCATCCGTTACACCTCCTGATAATTTCATATTATAGTTTAATTTCAATGTCCACACCTGATGGTAGATCTAATCGCATTAGCGCATCAACCGTTTTTGGTGTAGGGTTTAAAATATCAATTAGACGTTTGTGTGTACGCATTTCAAACTGCTCACGAGAGTCTTTATNCTTATGCACTGCACGTAGTACTGTGTAGATTGACTTTTCAGTTGGTAACGGAACTGGTCCCGATACCCCTGCTCCTGAACGCTTTGCAGTATTAACAATCTTCTCTGCTGATTGATCTAAAATTCTGTGATCATATGCTTTCAAACGAATTCTGATTTTTTCTTTTGCCATTATGTTCCCTCCTTTTCGCCCATTTAATTTAATAGACATTCTCCACGAAAATTTTCTCGACTCCCACCCCATGGCAAAGGGGCCGGGTGTGCCAACAACCTTTCGCTTCATCGCCTTTGTGACCAACATTAGACAGTATACAGAAATCATGCACAGATTGCAAGGTTTTTTATCAATTATTTTAGCTTTTTATTGACTTTTTTTCATATCGAGCAACTTTAAGTGATAATCGGGCTAATAAAGCCGATAAAAACCATTTATAAGGTTATTTAAAGGGTTTTCTTCTGATTGAATTGTAGATTTAAAACGTAAAAATAGAGTAACGAATTGAATCGTTACTCTATTAAAGGTTATTGATTACTTATCAATAGTAGAAACAACACCTGAGCCTACTGTACGGCCACCTTCACGAATTGAGAAACGAGTTCCCTCTTCGATCGCGATTGGTGAAATTAATTCTACTGTCATTTCAACGTTATCACCTGGCATAACCATTTCCACACCTTCTGGAAGTCTAACAATTCCTGTTACGTCCGTTGTACGGAAGTAGAATTGTGGACGATAGTTATCGAAGAATGGTGTATGACGTCCACCTTCTTCTTTTGATAAGACGTAAACTTCTGCTTTGAAGTTCGTATGTGGTGTAATTGTACCTGGCTTTGCAAGAACTTGTCCACGGTTGATCTCTTCACGAGAAACACCACGTAACAATGCACCGATGTTGTCTCCAGCTTCTGCATAGTCAAGAAGCTTACGGAACATTTCAACACCTGTTACAGTAGTTTTTAATGGAGCTTCAGCTAAACCGATAACTTCAACTTCGTCACCAACTGTAACTTGCCCACGCTCAACACGACCTGTTGCAACAGTACCACGTCCAGTAATTGAGAATACGTCCTCAACTGGCATCATGAATGGTTTGTCTGTATCACGTTCTGGTGTTGGGATATACTCATCAACAGCAGCCATTAATTCAACGATCTTCTCTTCGTAAGCAGCGTCACCTTCAAGTGCTTTAAGAGCAGAACCTGTAATAACTGGTACGTCATCACCTGGGAAATCGTATTCTGATAATAAATCACGAACTTCCATTTCTACTAATTCTAATAATTCTTCATCATCAACCATATCTGCTTTGTTTAAGAAGACAACGAAAGCAGGTACCCCTACGTTACGTGAAAGTAGGATGTGCTCACGAGTTTGTGGCATTGGACCATCAGCTGCAGATACAACTAAGATCGCACCGTCCATTTGTGCTGCACCCGTGATCATGTTCTTAACNTAGTCAGCGTGTCCTGGGCAGTCTACGTGTGCATAGTGGCGTGTTTCAGTTTCGTACTCAACGTGTGAAGTAGAAATTGTAATTCCACGCTCTTTTTCTTCTGGTGCACCGTCAATTTGGTCGTAACCCATTGCAGTTCCGTCACCATTTCTTTTTGCCATTACTGTTGTAATCGCAGCAGTTAATGTTGTTTTACCGTGGTCAACGTGGCCTAATGTACCAACGTTAACGTGTTCTTTCGAACGGTCAAATTTTTCTTTACCCATTCTATAGTTCCTCCTTTAAATAAATAAAAGTTAGTTTTTTTATTACATGTATTTTTACTTAGCTACATTATACTGACTTATAACTAAGCTTTCAATACAAGTTATACTTTATATTTTACAAAAAATCAATTATTCACCAGCGTTTTTAAGAATAATTTCTTCTGCAATACTCTTAGGTACTTCTTCNTAATGGTCAAAGAACATTGTATATGTTCCACGGCCTTGAGTATTTGAACGCAATGCTGTTGCATAACCAAACATTTCTGCAAGTGGAACGAATGCATTTACAACTTGTGCAGTCCCACGTGCTGTCATACCATCAACGCGTCCGCGACGTGATGTGATATCGCCCATAATGTCTCCCATGTATTCTTCAGGGATAACAACTTCTACTTTCATCATTGGTTCAAGTAGAACTGGGTTACACTTACTCTTAGCAGCTCTTAGTGCATATGAAGCAGCTACTCTAAACGCAGTCTCGTTAGAGTCAACATCGTGGTAACTACCATCATATAAAGTTGCTTTAACATCGATTAGTGGATAGCCNGCAAGNACNCCNTTTTCCATTGATTCTTTAATTCCAGCCTCAACAGATGGAATGTATTCACGAGGAACAACCCCACCAACAATGTTGTTAACGAATTCGAAGCCTGCGCCTTCTTCGTTAGGCTCAAATTTAATCCATACGTGACCATATTGCCCACGTCCACCTGATTGACGAACGAATTTACCTTCGACTTCAGCTGCAGCGCGGAATGTTTCACGATATGAAACTTGTGGAGCACCAACGTTAGCTTCAACTTTAAACTCACGCTTCAGTCGATCAACAAGAACGTCAAGGTGTAATTCACCCATACCTGAAATAATTGTTTGACCTGTTTCAGCATTTGTTTCAGTTTTAAATGTCGGATCTTCTTCAGCAAGCTTACCTAAAGCAATTGACATCTTATCTTGGTCTGCTTTAGATTTCGGCTCAATTGCAACCGAGATAACTGGCTCTGGGAAGTCCATTGATTCAAGAATAACGAGGTTTTTCTCATCACACAATGTATCCCCTGTTGACGTGTCTTTCAAACCAACTGCACTTGCAATATCTCCTGAGTAGACTTCACTAATTTCTTCTCGTGAGTTTGCGTGCATTTGTAGAATACGTCCAACTCTTTCACGTTTACCTTTTGTAGAGTTTTGGACATATGATCCTGCTTTCAATGTTCCCGAATAAACACGGAAGAATGTTAGCTTCCCAACGAATGGGTCTGTCATCACTTTAAATGCTAGTGCTGAAAACGGTTCATTATCACCTGTTTCACGAATGACTTCCTCTTCTGTCTCAGGAATAATTCCTTTAATAGCAGGTACATCTGTAGGAGCTGGTAAGTAATCAACAACTCCATCAATCAGAAGTTGAACACCTCTGTTTTTAAATGCAGAACCACAGAATGCAGGATAAAAGTCTACAGTTAATGTTGCTTGACGAACCGCTTGACGAAGCTCATCATTTGAAATTTCTTCACCCTCTAAATAACGCATCATTAGATCTTCATCTAATTCAGCCACTGCTTCAAGAAGATTTGTACGTAATTCTTCAGCTTTATCTGCTAATTCAGCAGGAATTTCTTTTGCATCAGTAACTGTACCTAAATCATCTTCATAGTAGTATGCTTTCATCTCAATTAGATCGATAATTCCTTCGAATTGATCTTCTGCACCAATTGGATATTGAACAGGATGAACATTCGCGCCTAAGCGGTCATGTAATGTCCCAACAGCATACTCAAAATCAGCACCTGTTTTATCCATCTTATTAATAAATACAATACGTGGTACACCGTATGTTGTCGCTTGACGCCATACCGTTTCTGTTTGTGGTTCAACACCCGATTGGGCATCTAACACTGTAACAGCACCATCTAACACACGCAGTGAACGTTCAACCTCAACTGTAAAGTCGACGTGACCAGGCGTATCAATGATGTTAATCCGGTGACCGTTCCACTGAGCTGTAGTGGCAGCAGATGTGATTGTAATCCCACGCTCTTGCTCCTGCTCCATCCAGTCCATTTGTGAAGCACCTTCGTGTGTCTCACCAACTTTATGGATTTTACCCGTATAGAATAAAATACGCTCAGTTGTTGTCGTTTTACCAGCATCAATGTGAGCCATGATACCGATATTACGTGTTTTCTCCAAGGAGAACTCTCTAGCCATATTTTTTTCTCCTTCCTTCTATTTAGTCTGTTTAATAGTGTATATTAGCTGTAAAAATTATTAAGACTCACCTTTTTAAAAAGGGAATCTAATAATATTACCAGCGGTAGTGAGCAAACGCTTTGTTCGCTTCCGCCATTTTGTGTAAATCTTCACGTTTCTTAACTGAAGCACCTGTATTTTTAGACGCATCTAAAATTTCATTAGCAAGGCGTTCTTCCATTGTCTTCTCTCCGCGAAGGCGTGAGTAATTAACAATATAACGAAGACCTAATGCTTGACGACGGTCAGGGCGTACTTCCATTGGTACTTGGTAGTTTGAACCTCCAACACGACGTGCGCGTACTTCTAAAACAGGCATAACGTTCTTCATCGCTTGTTCGAATACTTCGATAGCCGGTTGACCACCGCGCTCTTCTACAAGCTCAAATGCACGATAAAGAATTTTTTGAGCTTTTCCTCGTTTACCATCAACCATAATTTGATTGATTAGGCGAGTGACAAGCTTAGAGTTATATAACGGATCTGGTAAGACATCACGTTTAGCTACTGGACCTTTACGTGGCATAGTCTAACCTCCTTTCCTCAATTTCAATCAAATTTTTTTAGTTTTTAGGACGCTTTGCTCCATATTTAGAACGTCCTTGCATACGACCTTCAACACCAGCTGTGTCTAATGCACCACGAACAATGTGATAACGCACACCTGGTAAGTCTTTCACACGACCACCACGAATCAGTACAACACTGTGTTCTTGTAGGTTGTGTCCAATTCCTGGGATATANGCCGTAACCTCAATTCCATTCGTTAAACGAACACGCGCATACTTACGTAACGCCGAGTTCGGCTTCTTAGGTGTTAAAGTTCCAACACGCGTACAAACGCCTCGTTTTTGTGGAGAAGCTGTATCATTCATTTTTTTCTTAAAACTGTTATAGCTTTTCCCTAAAGCTGGCGAGTCAGATCCTTTTGTTTTCGTAATACGTCCTTTTCGAACAAGTTGATTAATTGTTGGCATTTACTCTCCTCCTTCCTTCTCTTTTCTAATACCACACATCCAGGCGGTTCATTTTTAAAGCAAAAACAAAGTTTTCATGAATCANCGATTGGATTCACCAAAACTTCATTGCCTTATCGCTACTACTGCTGTTCCTACTTCTATCCCACAAGCCTTGCCAAGTCGCTTTTTTGAATCGACTATTTCATACGGAATCGTTAACTCGTTTGCGAGATTAACTAATTTAAATCTCATCACAGAATCAATATCCGCAGCAATTACGATTTGGCTTACTTGACCAGCTTTCATCGCTTTTTCTGTTTGTTTTAAACCTATTAATAAACGATCTTTAGCTTGCGTTACTTTATCATAAGACATTTTCATATCCTCCAAAGTACTAGAGTAACAGAAGCACCTTGAATATAGTACCACCCTAAATATTCAATGTCAACTTAAATTTAATTAAGTTTCCGACTTTTTTGTTCGAGTGATACTATATTCTTCGGTGTCTATTAAGTGCTANAAAAACTTATTTATGCAGTTGGTTCACTTTCTGTGTTTTCATCTGCATTTTCATTGATTACTTCATCTTCAATGACATTCTCAACTGGTTGCTCAGTTTTCATACCAACTTTTCGATAACGAGCCATTCCAGTACCTGCTGGGACTAGTTTCCCTAAGATAACATTTTCCTTCAGACCTAAGAGTTCATCTCGTTTACCCTTAATTGCAGCATCTGTTAGAACTCTTGTTGTTTCTTGGAAAGAAGCAGCTGACAAGAAGGAATCTGTTTCTAATGATGCCTTCGTAATTCCTAATAAAACTGGACGCCCAACAGCTGGTTCTTTGTCTGCTGAAAAAGCTTTTTCATTTACTTCTCTAAATTGATGGATTTCTAACATTGAGCCAGGCAGTAGTTCTGTATCACCCGGATCGTCAATTGTTACTTTTCTAAGCATCTGTCTAACCATTACTTCAACGTGCTTATCACCAATTTCAACACCTTGCATTCGGTATACTTTTTGAACCTCTTTGAGGAGGTAAGTTTGAACACCGTCTGTACCTTGGAATTTTAATAATTCTTTTGGATCAATTGAACCTTCAGTCAATGGTTGACCAGCAATCACTTGATCACCAATTCCAACACTTACTCTAGATCCATAAGGAACTTGATAAGTGCGTGTTTCAATCTCACCTTCAACAATCACTTCTTGTCGTTCTTTTACTTCACTAATATCTTTAACGATCCCTTTTACTTCACTAATAACAGCCTGACCCTTTGGATTACGCGCTTCAAAAATCTCTTGGATACGCGGTAAACCTTGAGTAATATCGCTACCTGCGACTCCACCTGTGTGGAATGTTCTCATCGTCAACTGTGTTCCGGGCTCACCAATCGATTGAGCAGCGATAATACCAACTGCTTCTCCAACTTCAACCTCTTGACCAGTTGCCAAGTTACGGCCGTAACACTTTTTACATGCACCGTGTTTTGTATTACATGTAAAGACTGTTCGAATTGTTACTTCTTCAATGTCAGAATCAACAATCTCTTTAGCGATATCTTCATTAATGAAATGATTCTTTTCAACAATAATCGCATTTGTTTCCGGATGACGGACTGTCTGGAAAGCCGTACGTCCAACTAAGCGGTCATATAGTGGCTCAATCATCTCTGAACCTTCTGTAATTGCGCTAACTGTTAGACCACGATCTGTCTGACAGTCATCTTCTCGAATAATCACATCTTGTGCAACATCAACGAGACGACGCGTGAGGTAACCTGAGTCAGCTGTCTTAAGTGCCGTATCTGCAAGACCTTTACGTGCACCGTGAGTCGAGATAAAGTATTCAAGAACTGTTAAACCTTCACGGAAGCTTGACTTAATCGGTAATTCAATAATTCGTCCAGCCGGGTTAGCCATTAAACCACGCATACCCGCAAGCTGAGTAAAGTTAGAAGCATTACCACGCGCTCCAGAATCACTCATCATATAGATTGGGTTCTGATGGCTGAGTGTCTTCATTAATTTTTCTTGAATATCGTCCTTAGCTTTTGACCAGATTGAAATCACGCGCTCATAGCGTTCTTCTTCTGTAATCAAACCGCGACGGAATTGTTTCATAATTTTATCAACTTTATCTTGGGCTTCGTCTAAAATGACTTCTTTATCAGGTAAAACAACAATGTCATCTACCCCGACAGTGATCCCAGCTTTAGTTGAGTATTTAAAACCTAAGTCTTTCATCTTATCAAGCATCTTAGATGTTTCACTAATCTTAAACTTCTTAAAGACCTCTGCGATAATGTCTCCTAAAATGCCTTTCTTGAAAGGCGTAATAAGATCGCGTTGATCCAGTTCTGCTTTTATGTCTGAACCCTCAGGAACAAAATACTTAGCTGGTGTTTCAATTTCCAAGTTTGTTTGCGTCGGTTCATTCATATATGGGAATGACGGAGGCAAAATATCATTGAAAATTAATTTACCAACCGTTGTTAATAAGAGTTGTCTATTTTGCTCTTCAGTAAATTGAGCTTTAGCTAACGATGATGCTTGAACGGCTATCCGTGTGTGTAAGTGGACATATCCATTCTGATAAGCAATGATCGCTTCATTGAAATCTTTGAAGACTTTCCCTTCTCCGATTGCACCTCTTCGTTCCATCGTTAAGTAATAGTTACCTAAAACCATATCTTGTGATGGNGTAACAACAGGCTTTCCATCTTTCGGGTTTAAAATNTTTTGGGCAGCTAACATTAAAATTCTTGCTTCAGCTTGTGCTTCAGCTGAAAGCGGGACGTGAACAGCCATTTGGTCACCGTCAAAGTCAGCGTTATATGCTGTACACACAAGTGGGTGTAGACGGATCGCGCGACCTTCAACTAATGTTGGCTCAAATGCTTGAATTCCTAAACGGTGTAATGTTGGCGCACGGTTCAATAAGACCGGGTGCTCCTTAATTACATCTTCTAGCACTTCCCAAACCTCAGCATGTAATCTTTCGATTTTACGTTTAGCTGATTTAATATTATGCGCTAAACCACGTTCAACTAATTCTTTCATAATAAATGGTTTGAATAATTCTACAGCCATCTCTTTCGGTAAACCACATTGGTACATCTTCAAGTTAGGACCAACAACAATTACAGAACGACCTGAATAGTCGACTCGTTTACCTAATAAGTTTTGGCGGAAGCGTCCTTGCTTACCTTTTAACATGTGCGAAAGTGATTTCAACGGACGGTTACCTGGCCCAGTTACTGGACGACCCCGGCGACCATTATCAATCAGTGCATCTACCGCTTCTTGAAGCATCCGCTTCTCGTTTTGNACAATAATGCTTGGTGCACCTAAGTCTAATAAACGCTTGAGGCGATTATTACGGTTGATTACCCGTCGATATAAGTCGTTTAAGTCAGAGGTCGCAAATCGTCCTCCATCTAATTGAACCATTGGACGTAATTCTGGCGGGATAATCGGTAATACATCTAAAATAATCCACGACGGATCATTTCCAGAGTTTCTAAACGCTTCAATTACTTCTAAGCGTCTAATCGCTCGTGTACGACGTTGACCTTGAACTTTCTTTAGTTCTTCACGCAATAACTGCGATTCTTTTTCAAGGTCAATATCATGTAAAATCTTCTTAATCGCTTCTGCACCCATTTCGGCATTGAAGCTTCTTCCGTATTTTTCGCGATATGCACGGAATTCTCTCTCAGATAATAACTGTTTCTTTTCAAGTGGTGTATCACCAGAGTCCGTAACAATATAAGCTGCGAAATAGATGACTTCCTCTAATGCTCGTGGTGACATATCTAATAATAAGCCCATCCGACTCGGGATACCTTTAAAGTACCAAATGTGAGATACAGGTGCAGCTAATTCAATATGCCCCATACGCTCCCGACGCACCTTAGATTTCGTGATCTCTACACCGCATCGATCACAAACAACACCTTTGTAACGGATCCGTTTGTATTTTCCACAATAACATTCCCAGTCTTTTTGCGGTCCGAAAATTCTTTCACAGAATAGACCATCTTTTTCTGGTTTTAACGTTCGATAGTTAATCGTTTCTGGTTTTTTTACTTCCCCATGTGACCATGACCGAATTTTGTCTGGCGATGCCAAACCTATTTTCATAAATTCGAAATTATTTACATCTAGCAAGGGGTCTACCTCCCTTTAGTATGTGTTAGATCAGGAGAGGCGGGGNAAACGATCTTCCCACCCCCAATGATCTTAAAACAAGTAAATGAAGCTACTACTTTTCTTGCACTTCTAAATTAAATTGTTCTGTTGATAGTTTATCTTCATCAAGATCTCTAATCTCAATTTCCTCTTCGTCTGCTGAGAGCATCTTGACGTCCATTCCTAAACTTTGTAACTCTTTAATTAGTACTTTAAACGATTCTGGGATTCCTGCTTCAGGTACGTTTTCCCCTTTAACAATCGCCTCATAAGTCTTAACACGTCCAACAACGTCATCCGATTTAACTGTTAAAATCTCTTGCAATGTGTAAGCAGCACCGTAAGCTTCCAGTGCCCATACTTCCATCTCACCAAATCGCTGTCCACCAAACTGCGCCTTACCACCTAACGGTTGTTGAGTAACAAGNGAGTATGGTCCAGTTGAGCGGGCGTGTAACTTATCNTCTACCATGTGAGCTAGTTTAAGCATGTACATAATTCCTACTGAAATTCGATTATCAAATGCTTCGCCTGTTCGACCATCGTAAAGAATTGTTTTAGCATCTCGTGCCATCCCTGCTTCTTCGATCGTCTCCCAAACGTCTTCTTCACTTGCACCATCAAATACTGGTGATGCGACATGAATACCTAGGTTNTTAGCAGCCATTCCTAAATGAAGCTCTAACACCTGNCCGATGTTCATCCGAGATGGTACTCCTAATGGGTTTAACATAATATCAATCGGTGTTCCATCNGGTAGGTATGGCATATCTTCTTCGGGGAGTACTTTAGAAATAACCCCTTTGTTACCGTGACGACCTGCCATCTTGTCACCTTCGTGAATCTTACGCTTTTGAACAATATAAACGCGCACGAGCTGATTCACACCTGGTGGTAGTTCATCGCCATCTTCACGATTAAAGATCTTAACATCTAAGACAATTCCACCAGCGCCGTGTGGTACACGTAGTGACGTGTCACGAACTTCTCGAGCTTTTTCACCGAAGATTGCGTGTAATAGGCGTTCCTCTGCTGAAAGTTCAGTTACTCCTTTTGGCGTAACTTTTCCAACTAGTAGATCACCGTCTTCAACCTCAGCTCCGA
>JGI24707J26582_10003592_pt1 | contig 11061 bp, 8 predicted proteins | sample BioPla1DNA1_FD_26582 | JGI IMG/M metagenome (IMG submission 26582) | reverse complement strand
ACAAAATTATGCTATAATGTCCACGATAAGCAGATTAGTCCATACGAGTAGGAGGATTTATCGAGCTTGCTCAAATAAATCATCATACGAGGATGGATAAGTGCAACGTGAGCGAGTAAGCGAAGCTTATGAGCTCCTAATCTGCTTCAAGCAGCAGTCCCATACGAGTAGGAGTGATTACCGAGCTTGCTCGAGTAAACACTCATGCGACAATTGATAAGTGCATACGTGTATCCTAATCTGCTTCAAGCAGCAGTCAATACTCAAAACACTGTATTATAATAAGAATTCACAAAGGAAAGGACCGTAAAATAATGGCAGAGCTTACTCCTCTGATGAAACAATATACGCAAATTAAAAGCCAGTATAAAGATTGTATCTTATTTTTCCGTTTAGGCGACTTCTATGAGATGTTCTATGAAGATGCTAACATTTGCTCAAAAGAACTAGAAATCGCACTCACCGGTAAACATGTTGGTAAAGATGAAAGAGCACCAATGTGCGGTGTTCCCTACCACTCGGTAGAAGGTTACCTGAGCAAATTAATAGATCGCGGTTACCGCGTTGCAATCTGCGAACAAGTCGAAGATGCTAAGAGTGCGAAAGGTCTAGTAAAAAGAGAAGTCGTTCGTATCGTTACACCAGGAACGAATCTAAACACGCAGGTATTGGATGAAACAAAGAATAATTATCTAATGTCTATTGTACATACTATCAACGCATATGGTCTTTCTATCGTTGATATTACAACGGGCGATTATTATGTCACAGAAGTTGATAACGAACGTAAGCTTCTGGATGAAATCTATAAATGGTCACCTTCTGAGGTTATCTGTAATGATACATTCCTTGTATCTGGCATTGATATAGAAACACTTAGAAACTATCATAATTTTGCTTTATCTCCCTTAGAGCCATGGTATTTTGATGATGATCTATGTATCCGGGCTTTAAAGGAGCATTTTAATGTGGCCACCTTAGATGGGCTAGGGTTAAAAGACTACTCCATAGGTGTTATTGCAGCTGGTAGTATTATGCAATTCCTAACAGAAACACAGAAAAGCTCCCTACCACATATAACGAAGCTGACACCTTATACCTATGAGAAATTTATGCTCCTAGATAGCTCCACCGTACGAAATCTAGAACTTACAGAAACCATGAGGGAAAAGCAAAAGAAGGGTTCCTTGCTTTGGGTTTTGGATAAAACAAAAACGGCAATGGGTGCTAGGTTACTACGAAATTATATTGAGCAGCCGCTTATCGATCATAAATTAATTAAGTATAGGCTAGAGGCAGTCCGTTTACTTAAGGACAATATGATAACCAGGGAAGAAATCCGTGAATATTTAAATCCTATCTACGACCTTGAGCGCTTAATGAGTAAAATCAGTTACAAAAGCGCTAATCCACGGGATTTAATCGCATTTCGTTCGTCTCTTTCAATGCTCCCTCATATTAAATTCCTACTTCAAAACTTTGATTCTGTTTTATTGAAAGATATTTATGAGCAACTTGACCCTCTGGAAGATATCTTTGAATTAATTGAAAAATCTATTATGGATGAACCTCCTTTGCTTCTAAAAGAAGGCGGTATTATTAAGGATGGTTACCACGAAGAAGTTGATCGATTGAGAAAGGCTAAGACTGAAGGTAAGACTTGGCTTATGGAGTTGGAGTCCCAGGAGAGAGAAGCAACAGGTATTAAGAACTTAAAAATCAAATATAACCGTGTATTCGGTTACTACCTTGAAGTTACAAATTCCTATAAAAATCTTGTTCCAGAATCATGGGAAAGGAAACAAACCTTAGCAAATGCTGAACGTTATTCTACATCAAAACTAAAGGAATTAGAGGACATTATCCTTGGAGCGGAAGATAAGTTGTTTTCTTTGGAATATGACCTATTCTGCGAAGTTCGAGATCAAATTGCTCTTGAAGTAAAGAGGATTCAGCAAACCGCTAAAGCGATAGCGAAGTTGGATGTATTTGCCTCCTTTGCTTTGATTGCAGAGCAGAACAATTATGTTGAGCCTAAGATTAATACCAGTGGTTCGATTAATATAAAAAATGGTCGTCATCCTGTTGTTGAGAAAATGATGACAAACGATATGTTTGTGGCCAATGATACCTTATTGGATAATAAAGAAAATCGTGTATCAATTATCACTGGACCTAACATGGCAGGTAAATCCACCTACATGAGGCAAACAGCATTAATTGTCCTAATGGCTCAAATAGGTAGCTTTGTGCCAGCAGATAGTGCCAACATCGGAATTGTGGATCGTATATTTACTAGGGTTGGTGCATCTGATGATTTAGCCAGCGGACAAAGTACCTTTATGGTTGAAATGACGGAGGTCGCAAATATTCTCCGTAATGCAACAAAAAACAGCCTTTTGATATTAGATGAAATTGGTAGGGGAACCAGTACCTTTGATGGCCTAAGTATTGCCTGGGCAGTAGTAGAACATATTAGTAACATTTCTATTCTAGGAGCTAAGACTTTGTTTGCTACCCATTATCACGAATTAACAGAATTAGAAGGGCGACTTGATGGGGTTAATAATTACTGTATCGCTGTAAAAGAGCAGGGCGATGATATCGTATTTTTACGTAAAATTGTAAAAGGCGGAGCTGATAAAAGTTACGGTATTCAGGTTGCGAAGTTAGCAGGTGTCCCAAATAGTGTGCTAAAGCGCGCATCTGAAATTGTTACGGAGCTTTTAGGAAATGATCTCGTTATGAAAACGAAGAAGCTTAGTCAACCGGAGGTAGTAAGAGAAGACCAGCTTTCCTTATTCTCTGTCTGTGGCAACGAAGATATCATTTCAGAACTTAGAGAACTAGATCTTTCTAGAATAACTCCTATTGATGCTCTAAATAAACTATATCAACTACAAACCAAAATAAAAGAACGAATTTAGAGGTGTTGCTATGTCTTCTATTCAAATATTAGATGAAACAACCATTAATCAAATAGCGGCAGGAGAAGTCGTCGAGCGCCCAAGGGCAGTAGTTAAGGAACTTGTTGAAAATGCTATGGATGCTGGTTCTACGGCAATTACAGTAGAAATCAAAGAAGGCGGTATAAGTTTAATCCGTGTAACTGATAATGGTGCAGGAATTGAAAAAGAGGATATCTCAAATGCCTTCCTTCGGCATGCAACCAGTAAAATTCGAACAGCGACTGATTTGCTGTCAGTTACCAGTCTAGGATTCCGTGGAGAAGCGTTATCAAGTATTGCAGCAGTTGCGCAGGTAGAATTAATTACGAAAACACAGCAATCCCTTAATGGCTATCGTTATATCATTGAGGGTGGTGAAGAAAAATCCATGGAGGAGATTGGTTGCCCAGATGGCACCACCATTCTAGTTCGAAATCTATTTTTTAATACCCCAGCACGGAGAAAATTCTTAAAATCTTCGACAACAGAGGCGGGGTACATAAGTGACTTAATGGAACGGCTCATGATTTCACATCCGAATGTCTCCTTTAAATATATTGTTAATAATAAAGTTAAGTTACAATCTTCTGGCAATAATAGTATTAAGGATATTCTTTACCATGTATATGGTAGAGATATCACCAAGGAGTTAGTCTCGATTGACAGTCAATCACAGGATGTCAAAATCACTGGCTATGTTGCGAAACCGACCATCAGTCGTGGAAACCGTAATTTTGAGAATTATTTTATTAATGGACGTTATATCAAAAGCCCAGTGATTACAAGAGCAATCGAGGATGCTTATAAAAGTTTTTTAATGCAACATAAATATCCTTTCACCTCATTGTATTTCGATATCGAACCATCACTAATTGATGTGAATGTGCATCCGCAGAAGATGGAGATTCGTTTTAAAAATAGTAATGATATATATCAGCTAACCTATCAAACTATTCGAGATGCTCTTACTGGGAAAGAATTGATTCCTAAAGTTTCGCTATCTGAAGAGAAGAAGTCAGTAAATAATCAAATGCCAAGAGAGAATATACTTCCAGAGCCATTTGAAAAAAATCGACGAATTCAGATGGAGGAGTTAAAGCAAAAGACACAGAATATGCCTTTGTTTAAGGTGAAAAGTGAATATCTTAACTCTTCAAAAACTGTAGAAGCCAGCAAAGATGAGATTAATGTTAATAATCTTATCCGGGAAAGTACTTCTGTACCGAAAGACTTTGATGCATCAACAATAGACAAGCAATCTATTGAGATGCAACCCTATAAGGACAGAGATAAGCAAAATGATACGGATGCCAATATAAATACATCGATTTCCGATCAAGTAAGTATAGAGCAGGTTACACAAGCAACAACAGTGAAAGATGACACAGATCATAAGGGAGATGTGCCATTAGAACAGCTGAACCTTTTTAAAGATTCAAATATAGAAGAAGTAGCCCCCTTCCTTTCTAAAGAAGCCTTTGGAGAACATAGAATCATTGGGCAAGTGTTTGCGACCTTTTGGCTGGTAGAGTATAACAATGAGCTCTTTATTATCGACCAGCATGCTGCCCATGAGAAGGTAATGTATGAACGAATTATGGCTACTACCAAGGAGAAAGCTTATGCTTCTCAAATGTTAATGCCTCCCATTGTATTATCTCTTACCTCATTAGAGCAGGATATCCTTAAGAAACATGAAGAGGAATTACATCAAATCGGCTATGAACTTGAACCTTTTGGTGGTAATGAAATATCCGTTCGTGCGGTACCAGCAAATCTATATGGATTGTCAGAGAAGAAGATACTGTTGGAATTTATTGATGAACTTACAGATAACCTTGGAAGCAATACTCTTAGTACTAGATCCGTATTAGAAAAAATTGCGTCCCTTTCCTGTAAAGCTGCTGTCAAGGCAAACCATGCTTTTTCTTCAGAAGAAGCCAGTGCATTAATAAAAGAGCTTTTGACTTTAGAGGATCCTTACCATTGTCCTCATGGCCGTCCTGTTATAATTTCCATGAGTCGATATGAATTAGAGAAGAAATTTAAACGGATTATATAATTTGAGTATAATTATTAACGATAAATTGGATGCATAGTTTTTCAAATATAGTTTACGTTTCGTTAAGGTCTTTTGACCTTCAAATGGAAAGAAGGTGTAGTATGGCGAAGCATCCTTTAATAATTCTCACTGGACCAACATCGGTAGGTAAAACGGCATTATCAATCAATCTTGCAAAAGCAGTAAATGGTGAAATTATTTCTGCAGATTCTATGCAAGTATATCGTTATATGAATATTGGAACGGCGAAGATTACTCCTGATGAAAAGCAGGGCGTCCCCCATTACCTAATAGATGAATTTGACCCGGATGAGGACTTTAATGTTGTAAAATTCCAAAGTTTCGCTAAAAAATATATAAATGATATCTATAATAGAGGGAAAATACCCATCCTCGTCGGTGGAACCGGCTTTTATATTCAGGCGGTTTTATACGATATTGATTTTACAAATAATGATACTGATAACGAATATCGTAATGAATTAGAACAATTGGCAAAGGAAAAGGGGAACCTATATCTTCACGAGCAGCTGGAACAAATTGATCCTGCAAGTGCAGAAGCTATTCATCCTAATAATATCAAAAGAGTCATCCGCGCTTTAGAGTATTATAAACTAACTGGTGAGAAGATATCTGAACATAATGAAGAGCAAAAAAAGAAAACATCTCCTTATAATTACTGCTATTTTGTATTAAATAAGGATAGAGCAAAACTTTATCAGGGAATTGAGAAACGTGTAGACCAAATGGTGCAGAATGGTCTTCTTGACGAGGTAAAAGGTTTAGCAGCACGTGGGTATACCAGGGATTTGGTTTCCATGCAAGGATTAGGATACAAAGAAATTCTATCCTATCTGGATGGCGAGTATTCCTTAGATGAAGCACTTGCAATACTCAAGAAAGAAACCCGTCATTATGCTAAACGCCAGATTACCTGGTTTAAAAGAGAGAAAGATGTAATCTGGATTAACAAAGATGAATTTGAAAATGATGATGATATTTTAACATACATGTTAAAACAATTAGAAAAGAAACATATTACCTAGGAGGATATTGTGTTTACTGAAGAATTAAATAAAACATACAGAGCAATGGGAATTGACCAGAAAATATTGGACTATACCCAAGAGATAGAAAATAAATTAAATGAACGATTTTACCATATAGATAAAATAGCAGAATTAAACCAATTAAAAGTACTAAAAGCAATGCAGGATAACCGTTTGAGTGACGTCCATTTTTCAGCTACTACAGGATATGGTTATAATGATATTGGTAGGGATACATTAGAACAAGTATATGCCGATATTTTTCATGCAGAGGATGCCTTGGTTCGTCCACAATTGATGAGTGGTACCCATGCTTTAACTGTTGCTTTAGCTGGAAATCTACGTCCTGGCGATGAAATACTGTCCCCAGTAGGTAAGCCTTATGATACTTTAGAAGGCGTGATTGGAATTACCGAATCAAAAGGTTCTCTAGCGGAATATGGAATAACCTATTCGCAAGTGGATTTATTACCCGATGGAGGCTTTGACCTAGATGGCATTAAAGCTGTAATTAATTCAAAAACAAAACTTGCAACAATTCAACGTTCAAAAGGGTATGCCGATCGACCTACATTATCTGTAGCACAAATCGGTGAACTTATTAAATTCATCAAGGCGCAAAAACCAGACATTATTTGTATGGTTGATAATTGCTATGGAGAGTTTGTGGAAGTGATAGAACCAACCGATGTGGGGGCGGATCTCTGTGTTGGTTCCCTTATTAAAAACCCTGGTGGAGGAATTGCTCCTACCGGTGGCTATATCGTGGGTAAAACCGAATATGTGGAAAATGCAGCCTACCGTTTGAGTGCTCCTGGTCTTGGTAAAGAAGTCGGTGCGACTCTTGGTTTAAATGCTCCATTATTTCAAGGATTATTCTTGGCACCTTGTGTTGTGTCCAATGCAGTAAAGGGTGCCATTTATGCAGCCAATATCTATGAAAGTCTAGGATATCCAGTGTTGCCAAATGGAAGCGAAGATCGCTATGATATCATACAAGCAGTAACTTTAAAATCTGCAGAAGCAGTTATCGCCTTCTGTGAAGGAATACAGGCGGCTGCGCCAGTCGATAGTTATGTGACTCCAGTGCCCTGGGGGATGCCAGGTTATACATGTGATGTTATCATGGCTGCTGGTGCCTTCGTGCAAGGTTCCTCGATTGAACTATCCGCAGATGCACCCATCAAACCTCCATATACCGTATTTTTCCAAGGTGGTTTAACATGGTACCATGCTAAATACGGCATACTCATGTCTTTGCAGAAGATGTTTGAAAAGGGATTAGTAGATATTTGATACAATGTTAAATCGAAATTCTCATATACAAAATATTGTACATGTGATAAAATATTATAAGAATTTACACAAAAAAGCCGGTTATTCCGAAAGGAGGCATAGCAATATGGCAAGAACATATGGTAAAAATAATTGGGCTCTATTTTTATTAATCCTATCTGGACTCGTTGTAGGTAGTTTTGTAGGCCACTTAGTTAAAGAAAATTCATTCCTATCTTGGTTGAATTACGGTATTAATTTTGCCATAGGAGATACCAATACTGGAGATATTGTTTCCTTGGATTTAGGAGTCCTTGTTATCCAATTCGGTATCCGGTTAAAAATTACCATTGCAAGCGTGATTGGTGCAGTAGCATCCATTATTATATATAAAAAAATTTAAGTAATTCATGATCCGACTGATTTCTTGGAGAGAGAAAAAAGGAGGATAACATGAAACAAAAATACTTAACAGTGAAGGACCTTCCTGAGTCCGAAAGACCCTATGAAAAATGCGAGAAATACGGTGCCGGAGCATTATCCGATGCGGAACTTCTCGCAGTTATTATAAGAACAGGAACAAAAAATTTACGGTCAATTGATTTAGCAGTAAATGTTTTAAATTATTCCTCATCCCGCCCTGGTCTCAAGGGATTGAATTACTTAACCTTCAGTGAACTTACTAGTATTAAGGGCATTGGAAGGGTTAAGGCAATTGAGCTTCTATGCTTGACAGAACTTACGAAACGTATGGCAAGAGAAGTTCATAAGGACAGTCTAAAGCTGGTAACACCCCAAAGTGTTGCCAACTACTATATGCAGGATATGCGTCATCTTACGAGAGAGCAGGTTATGCTCTTAATGATGGATTCCAAAAATAAGATTATAAAAGATATGATTATTGCCACTGGAACCGTGAATACTTCCCTTATGCCAGTTCGGGAAATATTTGTGCAGGCGCTTAAATATGAAGCAGTGAACATTATCATCCTTCATAATCATCCAAGCGGCGATCCTACCCCTAGTTCAGAGGACATCCGTGTAACAAAAAGGTTGGTGGAAGCTGGTAATTTAATCGGAATTGCACTTATGGATCATATTATTATTGGTGATAATAGATATATCAGTTTGAAAGAGCGAGGATATTTTTAGCTAACAAGTGACTACTTAGGTGAAAGGTATAGGAGGTAACTAAATTATGGCTCTTAAAGCATTTGGAATTGATTTTGGTACTAGTACAATTAAGATATATAAAAAAGGTCAAGGTATTGTATTGAATGAAAGGAATATTATTGCGGTTGCAGATCGTAAAAATGTGATTGCGATTGGTGATGAAGCTTACGATATGTATGAAAAAGCACCCTCTAATATTGCAGTAACATATCCGGTTCGGAGTGGCGTTATCGCAGATGTTGCCAATATGCTTACATTGTTAAATCAATTTATGCTGCATATTGGTGGAGGTAAACGCCTGGGTACTTCCGACTATATTGTAGCAGTACCAACCGATATTACAGAGGTTGAGCGTCGTTCTTTCTATGAACTAATTATGAATTCCAATCTAAAGGTTGGCCATATAAAGATTGTAGAAAAGCCGGTTGCGGACGCAGTTGGAGCTGGCCTTGATGTAATGACCGCAAAAGGTGTTATGGTTGTTAATATCGGTGCAGATACGACAGAGATTTCGATCCTTTCCCTTGGTGGTATAGTTTTAAGTAAGTTGATACCGATTGGCGGTAATAAACTGGATGAAGCTATTAAGAACATTGTGAAAAGAAAATACAACCTTTATATAGGTGATAAGACAGCAGAGAGTATTAAGAAGAAATTGGCTTGTGCTATACCGCAAGTAGAAGCATCAGCAAAGGTATATGGCAGAGATGTTGTTACTGGTTTGCCTAAGGAAATGGAGGTTAGCTCCGATACCGTATATGAATCCATTCAAGAATATCTCTATACCATTATCGATTCCATTAAGATGATACTGGAACGTACACCACCTGAAATTGCATCCGACATCATTGATAGTGGTATCTATGTAACTGGCGGTTCTGCAAAGATTTTCTCTCTTGATGAACTAATTCATAAAGAAACGGAATTAAATATTAATATTTGCCCGGAAGCTTCAACTACCGTGGTTAGTGGTTTGGGTAAAATTATGGAAGATGCTAAGCTATCGTCACTGGCATCTCCCTTAAAAGCGAAGACATTCGTTAATTAATCGACTTGTCTTTTATATTGTATTAACTCCCCACATTTGCGTGTATCAGTAAATAATGTGAAAATGTATTTTTCACAAGGAAATTAGATGGTAATTTCCTTTGCAAACATGGTGTCTAGGCCCAATGTTTGCAAGCTTTAATGAAAGGCATGGTTATCTTTATGAGACGAAGGACAAAATTGCATATAAATCCAAAACATGTTCTTATTGCTGGAGTTATACTCTGTATCGCTATAGTAGGGATTTCATTTCGTTTTGGTGAACAGTTAAAGCCAGTAAGAGCAGCGGTTGGTAGCGTATTCACACCGATGCAAAAGGGTATCAATATCGTTGGTACATTTATATCTGATAAACTAGATAACTTTAAGAACATCAACGATTTATTAGCAGAAAATGAAGATCTAAAGCAGCAGATTAACATGCTTACCTATGAAAATAAGATGCTTCTCCAGGATAAGTATGAACTGGATGGATTGCGTGAATTATATGAATTAGATCAGAAATATTTGGATTATCCTAAAGTTGCNGCACGAGTAATAAGCAAGGACCCTGGAAATTGGTATAGTGTTTTTACCATTGACAAAGGGACAAAGGATGGCTTGGCTAAAGGCATGAATGTCATGGCCGGAAACGGGCTTGTAGGGATAATTACGGAATGCTATTATAATTATTCTATTGTTCGTTCAATTATTGATGATAAAAGTAATGTCTGGGGTATGTTTTTAAAATCCTCAGATGATTGTGTTGTCCAAGGGGATTTGCAACTTATGGATGAAGGAAAGATTCGTGTTGAGCTTATTAGTAGAGATGCTGAAATTATGGACGGATATGAGGTTGTAACCTCCCATATTAGTCCAAACTTTCATCAGGGTATCCTAATTGGATATATCAGTAATATTGAATTAGATTCCAGTAATATGACTAAATCAGCATATCTAACACCAGCGGTTGATTTTGACCATCTGGAAGAAGTACTGATAATAACAGAATTAAAAGAGCAACCACAATTAAAAGAACCTCCTACAGATACGGAGGTTACAATTGATGTAGATGCGCTTGCAGAAACTGATGAAGATACAGATACTTTAATCGATGAGGAAAATCAAGTAGATGTAAATTCAGATACAGCATCAGATGAAGATACCAATACAGGAGATTACGATACGGAAATTGGTAATGATGCTACAACGAATTCGGATGTAACAGAATAATGAAAAGCGGGTAATAATGTGAAGAGAATAATTGTTTATTTTTTAGAAATTATAATATTGTTTGTTATCCAAACCTCTACATTCCATTATTTTGGTTTGGCTAATATTATGCCAAACCTGCTGCTTATATTGGTTGTTTCAACTGCTTATATGCGGGGAAGAATGACCGGTCTTGGAATCGGTTTTTTCACCGGACTACTGGTGGATATTGTCTATGGTGAATTGATTGGATTATATGCCTTTATATATATGATTATTGGATATTTCATGGGCTATGCGAACAAAATNTATTCCA
>JGI24707J26582_10003588_pt1 | contig 11063 bp, 15 predicted proteins | sample BioPla1DNA1_FD_26582 | JGI IMG/M metagenome (IMG submission 26582) | reverse complement strand
GTAGTGAAGCAAATGACGAATTGCTTTACACCATCCAAATGATAGCGGAAATTATGAACGGACTGAAAGGAGAATGTGAATGAATTTAAAAGAAAAAGCGACTGCTCCGATTTCATCTGTTGGCGCAGATGGGAAGCAGCCACTTAGTAATTACAACAAGAAAAGTATAGCAGATTTGCCCCAAAAGGGCAATCTGCAAGCCACTGAAAGTTGTCCGACGGAGTCAGAAAAAATGCAGAATAAGGACGAATTACAGACCGTATCCATGTCAGAGCTTTATGATACGGTTTACCCACCCAAAATCCCGATTGTGGAAGGTCTGATATATGCAGGTACTTATCTCTTTGTAGGTGCACCAAAAGTAGGCAAATCCTTCTTTATGGCACAGCTTGGCTACCATGTAAGCATGGGGCTTGATTTATGGGATTATCCGGTGCGAAAGGGTACAGTTTTATACCTTGCCCTTGAGGATGATTATGCGAGGTTGCAGAAGCGTTTGTCGAGGATGTTCGGTATGGAAAGCAGTGAAAATTTCTACTTCGCCACGCAGTCCAAAAACTTAAATGAAGGACTGGAAGAACAGTTAAAACAGTTTGTAAAGGAACATACGGACGCAAGGCTGATTATCATTGATACCTTGCAGAAGGTAAGGGAAGTCGGTGGAGATAAATTCAGCTACGCAAGCGATTATGAAATTGTAACCAAGCTGAAAGCCTTTAGTGATGAGCATGGTATCTGCCTTTTGGTGGTACACCACACAAGAAAGATGGAGTCCTCTGACAGCTTCGATATGATTTCCGGCACTAACGGATTGCTGGGAGCTGCAGACGGAGCATTTGTTATGCAGAAGGAGAAGAGAACGGATAACAAGGCTGTATTAGAGGTGGCTGGGCGTGACCAGCAAGACCAACGGTTACTTCTTGATTTTGACAGGGAGCAATGTGTGTGGAAGCTGACAAAGGCAGAAACAGAGCTTTGGAAAGATCCTGCTGATCCTGTACTGGAAGCCATTGCAAAGGTGGTATCAGAGGAGCAACCATTGTGGTGCGGAACAGCTACGGAACTGTTACAGATTCTGCCGGATTTGGATATACAGCCGAATGTACTTACAAGGAAGTTAAATATTGGAGCAGAGCAGTTGTTTGTGAATTATGGCATCCGTTATGCAAGCAACAGAGAGCATAGCGGACGAATGATAAAGCTGGAGCTTGTAAAAGGGTAAGCGTGACGATATGTGACGGTTGTGACGGTATTTTAGGTATCGGGTACGGTATAGAAAATATCGTCACTATCGTCACGACCGTCACGGATGATGATGGAAAGGATGGATTGATGGGATTGAAAAATGTGCAGATTTCCGAGGAATTATTCTTTGCACTTTTGAAATATCACTTGGTGGAAATGGATGATGTTTTACCGGAAATAAAGAAAGGCTTGGAAGAAAAATTGGAAGCTATGGTAAGGCGGGATTTATATACAAAATATAAGACTGCATCAACCGAGGAAGAAAGAGAAAAAGCAAGGCAGGAGTATCTGGAAAAGGTGGGAATGCACCGGAGTTTTCGATGGTAAATTTTTTTCTTCGGTGTGTAGGACGGGAGCGTGCCACGCTCCTGTATATGGTAGTTAAGGAGAAAGCCGGATTAGGGTGTAATGGCAAAAGCGGACTACACTCACAAGCCCTCGGCGTATGAGAGCGAAATACACCCATCGCACAAATCGGAGATTTGTACTCTGTGTATTTCGCCCTTGCAGGGGGCAAAGGACAGCAACGCTGTCCGTACAAATGCTAACGCATTTGGGGCTGTGCCGGATACGGCAATGGGTTCGTAAACGGATGCCTAAGCATCCACTCACGATAGCAAAAGTCGCTATCATTTTTCAAAGAAAGGAGACATTGCCTATTGTAAGAAATTCATTTATACAGATGTCAAAACTGCCTAATGTGAAGGGCAGAATCAGCTATATATCGAGCAAAGCAAGACAGGAAAATTTGTATGCAGTTTATGAAACAACTAACCGCAAATTTTGGAGGGAGCTTGCCAAGTGTAACCAAGAGGAATTTAGGGAAAGCGGAACGAAAGGAACCTGTATTGAAGCCAGGGAACTTATCATTGCTTTGCCAGAAAGTTTCGTGGATTATGAGCCGAACAAGTTGCTCAAACTTTTCACGGAACACTTTAAGCAGAATTATGGTGTGGAATGTATTTCAGCTTTGCACCACAATAAACGCAAGACCAATTATCATATCCATCTTATCTTTTCAGAGCGAAAACTACTTGATGAGCCTGTGGAGAAGATTGCAACAAGAAATATGTTTTATGATGAAAACGGAAAGCATGTACGCACCAAAAAAGAGATACTGGATGAAGCCGGACAGCTTCGGAATGGTTGTAAAATCATTCCCAAAGGCGAAGTATATGAGCGGAACATTTTTACCATAAAGGACAGCCGATTTAAGAGCGACAGCTTCCTTGATGAAGTGAAACGCTCCTACACTGACCTCATCAATATTTATGTAGAAGATGACAAGCAAAAGCTCAAGGTTTTTGACAGAAACGGTGTGTATCTGGCTACGAAGAAGATTGGCAAGAACAATCCAAAGGCGGAGCAGATAAAAGCAGATAATCAGTACCGTACCATGTGGAATCAGACGGTGGACAGGGCGTTGATTAGCGGTGTGCCGGAGGCACAGATTTTGGAAGTGAAGCTGAGTGAAATCGGACAGAAAGTAAAGGCTTCCATTCAGAAGTCGGGGAGAAATCCGGCACTGCTAAAAAGCATTATTATGACCGCTATTTATGCGTTGGAGCTTCTCATTGGCAAGGTGTTCAAGATGGCTTCACAAAAGGCAGATAAGGGCATAGAAACGGTTGTAAAGGCAGAGCCGGAGCAGACACCAGTTAAGAGGGTAAATCCGTTTGTGAAAGTCAAGAGAGAGCCTGTGCCAGAAGTGCCTAAGAAGTCAGCACTTGCTTCCAAGTATCCAAGGCTTGCGGATATTTATCATAAGCTGGAAAAGCAGAATGCTGCCATTTATGAGAGAGAGCAACAGCTTGTGAATGTGGAGAAGAAGCTTGCAGGAGCAAAGGGCATCTTCAAGGTAAAACAGCGTAAGGAGTTGCAGGAGCAGACAGAACAGTTGCAGACGCAGATAAACAACATGAAACAGTATTTATCAAGCATTGTGCAAGGGTATGGTTATAAGAATGTGAAGGAGTTCTTGGCTGAATTTAAGGCTTCTAAAGCGGAATATGCAGATTATCAGTCGGCAGTTACAAAATGGGAACAGCAGACCGGAAATAAGGCAGAATCGGACAGCATGAAGGCAAGATTACAGAGGAAACAACAGGAAGTGCAGGAACGGGAAAATAGCAGACAGAGCCATCAGCACAAGAAGGACAGAGGAGCAAGGTAGTATTAGAAGTGGAGTGGGAAACTGCTCCACTTTTATACTGTAAGGGAGCATAAAAATTCGGTGGAGAAATTGTATATATCATGATATAATTGGTGTGTTCGACAAGCGCGAAACTTTGAATTTCACGAAGTATGGAGAAAAATATTATGAATTGTAAAATAAGAAAATGGAAGCTGACAGATGCAAAGGATATTGCAGTTGCTTTGTCAAATAAAAAGATACAAGATAATCTTCGGGATGGTTTGCCATATCCTTATTTAGAACAAGATGGTATTGATTTTATATCAAGTATGCTTTCTGCAAACGAAGATGAAATATTTGCGTTTGCGATTACATTATATGATAAAGTGATTGGCAGTATAGCGGTTTTTCGCCAGCAAAATATTCACAGACAAACAGCCGAAATGGGATACTATATTGCAGAAGAGTATTGGGGAAAAGGAATTATGACAGAGGCGGTAAAACAAATCTGTGAATATGTATTTAAACATAGCGATATTCTTCGAATTTATGCAGAGCCTTTTGCTTATAATATAGGGTCTTGTCGAGTTCTTGAAAAAGCAGGTTTCCAGTATGAGGGTACATTAAGAAGTAATGCTGTAAAGAATGGTAAAGTTATTGATATGAAAATGTATTCTCTGTTAAGGGAAGAATAATAAAATTTCCGGCTTCTGGTTAGTTAGGCTGAAAGTATGTGTTTGTTTGAATTTTGAATTTGGTGGTGAAGTGTTATGAGAAGAATAGATAGAGAGATTGTAGATAAAAGTAGAATCGAAGAGTTTATTGCTAAGGAACAGATATTGCGAATTGCTTTTTATGATGAAGGCGATATTTATATTGTTCCGGTAAATTATGGATATTTATTTGCTGAACAATATACTTTTTATTTTCATGGGGCAAAGGCAGGAAGGAAATATGAACTCGCAAAAAAGACACCATCTGTAGGATTTGAAATTGATGGCAACTATTCATTATTAGAAAGCGAACTGGCATGCGATTTTTCTGCTACTTTTCAAAGTGTTGTAGGTACCGGAAAACTTTCTTTGATAGAAAATGATAATGAAAAGATTAAGGGTCTTAATGCAATTATGAAACAAACAACGTCTAAAGCTGAATGGAATTACAGCAACGAAATGTTAGGGGCGGTAGCTGTATTTAGATTAGATGTTGATAAATTGTCGTGTAAAGCAAAGTAGCAAAATGCAAGTGAAGCTTTGAGGAGGAATCGTGTGATTAATATAGATAAAGATTTTCTTTTAGAAACGGAATGTATTGATTATAACAATCCGATTATTCAGGAGAAGGTTAATGAACTTAAGTTGAATTCAGATTCTCAATTGAAATATATTGAGAACGCATATAGATTTGTTCGAGATGAAATATCACATTCATGGGATGCTAAGTCAGAAGTGGTATCTCGTAAGGCGAGCGAGGTATTAATGAACAGAACAGGAATATGCTGGACTAAGTCAAGTCTTCTTGCAGCGCTTCTGAGAGCAAATGGAATACCATCTGGAATTTCTTATCAATTCCTTACAAGAGCTGATGACAATGCCGATGAAGGTTATATTATTCATGCTCTTAATACAGTGTTTATAATTGAATTGAATAAATGGATAAGACTTGATGCAAGGGGAAATAAAGAGAATGTTCATGCAGATTTTTGTCTGGATGAAGAAAAATTAGCATTTCCAATCAGAAGTGAGCTGGGAGAAGTTGATTACAGAGATAATAATCCGGATTTGGATGAAAGATTAATTAAGATATTGAAAGAGAGCAAGAATATTCTGGAAATAACAACTGACTTTAAGATGTATTAGTGTTATATCTTCTAGTCTGATGAAAAGATTGATAGAGAGGAAACTTTCAGTTCTACGGTGCCTTTATTTTGATGAAATGCTGATTGATTTAATTGTCGGTTGTGCTATAATATTCTCATGGCAACACTTTGGCAACAGAAAATCAGTAAGCCAAAATAAAATGTGCAAATGAGGTAAAATATCGGCAGATTTTAAATAGAACTTAAACAAAATAGTTTAAGCTAGAGCGACGACTTGCCGAGTTCGAATAATAGCAAGAAATCGAAAACATCAGTATTTATGCGGGTTTGAGACATCTTGTAAAATGGTTTGATAACAATTTGATAACACTTTGTTAAACGCATTTGTTTAAGATTAGCGAGTGGTTTTGAAGTTAAGTCCAATAGAAAAGGTCTTACTGAACTATGTTCAGTAGGACCTTTTTTTCGTGCCTTGAAAGATTTTTAGCTGTAAATTTTACAAAAGTCTATTCCCATTGTACAAGAAGTACAATATTTGGGGAACGACACAGCCATTTGCACCAAGTAAAATATTATTTGAAAGAAGCGCAACCGGCTTTGTGTTAGTGGTCAGTATCAACAGAAGCGGTAATACCGGAGGAATCCTTCATGGAGTAATGGTAACGCCATTCGTCATACTCTTCCTTAGAAATCTGATCTTCACGCAGCTTACTTGCCTGTTCATACCAGGCAGAGAAGTTGTCAAAAAGCTGAGGATAGGATGGATTATCAAACTTTTTAAGACTGATGCAGATTTCTCCATCAATATTTGTAATCTTGAAGCCATAAATATCTTCTAATGCAAAAAGAGTGTGCATCAGCCCATCATAGCTATCTATGTTAGGAACTGATAACGCGAGGGGTGACACCCCCAGCGTCTCTGCAAGTAAAGCAAGGTAATTATCCTTTGGGGAACGTGTGCCGGATTCGTATTGGGCAATGCGTACATCTGCTGATTTTTCATCGAAGCCAAGACGAGCACCAAGATATTTCTGTGTCATACCACGCAGGGTACGGAAAAAATGTATTCTTTCACCAATAGCCATAGTAAAACGCTCCTTTTTGAGTGAAATTGATATGTTTCTAATAGAAACTATAACAAATATGTTTAGATAATGCAAGAGAAACTAAACAAAAAAGTTAAATATTTTTGAGCGAGGCTATTGACTTAAACAAAAAAGTATAGTATTTTGAGAAAGGAGATGTTAAACAAAAATGTTTAGTGTAATAGAAGGGAGGAAAAGCTAATGAGTACAATGTTTATTGGAGTAACCGAAGCTGCGGAGATTCTTGGAACCTCAGAATCCTATGCATACAAGCTGATTCAGAAGATGAATAAGCAGATGCGTGAGGAAGGCTATAAGGGACCGATTATCCGTGGCAGAGTAGATAGAACTTATTTCTATCAGCAGTTTTATGGCACCAGAGATTACGAAAGGAGAGATGTGTAATGCCGATTTACAAGGACAAGAAAAATGGTACATGGTATGCAATGGTCCGGTATAAGGACTGGACCGGAGCAAATAAGCAGAAGTGCCAAAGAGGATTTGAAACGAAGCGTGAGGCGCAGGAATGGGAGTATCAGTTTAAGCTCCAAAGAAAAGCAGATATTGATATGACACTTGCTTCCTTCTGCGAGTTGTATGAAATGGATGTAAAGCCAAAGTTGAAGCTAAGTACTTGGCTTACCAAGGAATCTATTATCAAACACAAGATTCTTCCCTATTTGGGGAAGCGAAAGATTGCAGAGATTACTGCAAAGGATGTGGTTGACTGGCAAAATAAGATGCGTGAGTTGGAGACAAGTTGTGGGAAACCCATGTCGCCCACCTACCTAAAGACCATACACGCCCAATTAAGCTCCATATTTAATCACGCTATCCGTTATTATGACCTAAGCCATAATCCAGCGAAAAAAGCCGGAACGATGGGTGAGGAAGAGGGAAAGGAAATGCTCTTTTGGACTAAGGAAGAGTACCTGAGATTTGCCGAGGAGATGATGGATAAACCGATTTCTTACTACGCATTTGAGATGTTGTATTGGTGTGGAATTCGTGAGGGAGAGTTGCTTGCGCTGACACCGGAAGACTTTGATTTTAAGGCTATGACAGTTCGTATCAACAAATCCTATCAGAGATTGAATGGGAAGGACGTAGTCACAACTCCGAAGACTAAGAAGAGTAACCGAATTGTGAAGATGCCTGAGTTCTTGGCAGAGGAAATGCAGGAGTGTATGAAGATGTATTACAGTTTGAAACCAAAGGACAGAATCTTCCCGGTAACGAAGCATTACTTAAAGCATGAGATGGTGAGAGGATGCAAAGCGTCCGGTGTGAAGCAGATAAGGATTCATGATTTGAGGCATTCTCATGTATCGCTTCTCATCGATATGGGATTTACGGCACTAGCCATTGCAGACCGTGTGGGACATGAATGTGAAAAGATTACATATCGGTACGCACATTTATTCCCGTCGAAGCAAGACGAGATGGTACAGAGATTGAATATGGAACGCAAGGAGGAAAAATAGTATGTCAGCTAAGAGTATGGATAAGTACAATCGTTGGAGAAGTAAGACCGTAGGATTTCGGGTTTCACCGGAGGAGGATGCTCTTTTGGAAGCAGCAGTGAGTCTTTCAGGGCTTACCAAGCAGGACTACATTATGAGGAAGCTTACAGACAGAGAAGTTGTAGTAATGGGGAATCCAAGAGTATTCAAAGCGTTGAAGAAGGAACTGGAAAAGGTTCTTGCGGAGCTTGAAAGAATATCTAATGCCAGAGAGGTTCATCCGGACTTACTGGAGGAAATTGAACTGATAAACAGAACCTTATATGGATTAAAGGAGGGCGTAGAGTGAGAGGATATGGGTAAGAGAGACATAAAAATAATGCCCCTGCCATAATAGGCAAGGACATCATTCTGAGCCTCTGATAGGCTTCTAATCGCAATTAAAGTATATCAGAGGCTCTGTGAAAAAACAACGGAAATTAAGGAGATTAACATGGAAAATGAAAAGACAGAGCTTAAAGTGATTCGGATGTCAGAGATACAAACGCAGGAGATTAAATGGCTTTGGTATCCGTTTATCCCTTATGGGAAATTAACCATTGTGCAGGGTGATCCCGGCGATGGAAAAACAACACTGATATTAAATCTTGCAGCGCAGCTTTCAAAGGGTAAATGTTTTGAGGAAGGAAGCGGAGTGGATAGTCCCATGAAGGTTATCTACCAGACCGCTGAGGATGGACTTGCAGATACTGTAAAGCCCAGGCTGGAAAAAGCCGGTGCAGATTGTGAGCAGATACTGGTTATTGATGAGAGTGATAAATCCCTATCTATGATTGATGAACGCATAGAGGAGGCCTTGAAGGCAACCGGAGCTAAGATGCTCATACTGGACCCGATACAAGCTTACCTTGGTGGTGGAATGGATATGAATCGTGCTAATGAAGCCAGAGAAATGACAAAGCGATTAGGACAGCTTGCAGATAAATATGAGTGTGCCATTATCCTTATCGGTCATATGAACAAGGCTGCAGGAAATAAAGCGGCTTACCGGGGAATGGGTTCCATTGACTTCTTTGCAGTAGCAAGAAGTGTATTACTGGTTGGACGAGTAGAAGGAGAACCAAACATAAGAGCAATGGTGCAGATTAAAAATAACCTTGCAGAGTTCGGGCACCCGAAGGCATTCCGATTGTCAGACGAAGGTTTTGAATGGATGGGAGATTATGACATTACCGTGGATGAAGTCTTGGGTGGAATTGCTCCGAAGGCGAATAAGCTGGAGCAAGCAAAAAGACTTCTGATGGAATTGTCAGAGACCAACAATATGATGTTGTCCGGCGAGATTATAGAACTGGCATCTGAGGAAGATATTTCTAAAAGGACAATGGAAACTGCCAAGAAGGAACTGAATATTAAAGCGAAGAAAATCAACAATGCCTGGTACTGGCTATTAGATGATTTGAAGTAGTAAAAGGAAGACCGCAACATTGCAATGTGTAAGGGATTGCAACCTTGCAAGACCGCAAAATCAACACCGCAATAGGCAGACACTTGCGGTGTTGCGGAGTTGAAAGGAAAGGTGATTATTTTGAAAATGGTTCAGATACCGGAAGGTTTATTTGTGGAACTTATGAAATATCATGTGCTGGGAATTGAGGATTCTTTACCCAAAATCAAAAGTGGATTAGAAGAAAAATATGAAGCAATGATGAAAAGGGAGCTATACACAAAATCAAAGACAGCTAAGACTCAGGAAGAACGGGAAGAGGCAAGACAAGCATATCTTGATAAGGTAGGCATGCACCGGGACTTTCGGTGGTGATATTATTCAAGCTGTTGCAGGAGAATGATTTATGATTTTGTTGGAGGAGAAAATGTATGAGCAGGAAGAAAAGTAAAATACAGAATATGTTTTATGGGAAGGCAGAGGGAGAGAACCGGACCATCAATTTGCAGTTTCGAGTGACGGAGGAGGAACTGAAACAGATTGAAAAGCGGCAAGCGGAAGTGGGCATACTTAACAGAAGTTCTTTTTTAAGAAAGATGGCACTTAATGGAATTTGTATTCGTGTGGAAACAAAGTATTTACGGGAAGCAAGCCGGCTCTTGTGGAGCACTAGCAATAATATGAACCAATATGCCAAGAAAGCAAACGCAACCGGGAGCATTTATCTGGAAGACATTAATAGCATGAAAGCAAAATATGATGAGTTGATTCAAGTCTATGGAAAGGTGTTACAGCAGTTCAATGAGATTGCAGAAGCAATTTATTAGCACATTTATGTGCGTAGCCAGTTTTGACAAAAACTGTTCGGAAGGGCTTGGGAAATTTCCCAACAAGAGGCATTTGTATTACAGATGCACTGCTTGCCAGTTTGCTTTTTAGAAGAGATATATCTTGACTATACAAGCATTCTAGTATACAATCAAAACCGACAGCCTGTCGGTTTTGGTGAAAGAAGGTGTAATAGTGGCTAATAGCAAAGAAGCAGAAGAAAGAAAAAAAGAGATACTTGATGTAGCGGAAGAGTTATTTACTGCAAAAGGATATGATAGTACCAGTACAACTGATATTTTAGAGAGGGTTGGGATTGCAAGGGGAACCTTATATTATCATTTTAAGTCAAAGGAAGAAATTTTGGATGCTTTGATTGACAGGATTATACAGGGGATGGTTAGTAATATTCGCTTAGTACTTTCGGATAAGTTAACGGCATCACAAAAATTGATTTCTTTTGTGGGGGCAATGAAAGTTGATTCTGCTATTGGAAAGGAAATTACGGATTATGCCCATAAACCACAAAATGCTCTTATGCATCAAAAAATTCAGAATTCTCTTTTGGCAGTGTTGACCCCAATTGCCGCTGACATAATTAAGGAGGGAATTAGTGAAGGCTGTTTTTCAACAAATTATCCGGAAGAATCAGCGGAGATGCTTTTGATATATAGTAGTGTTGTTTTTGATGATATGAATGAAATGGCACAAGCAGAGTGGGAAAGAAAAGCGGCTGGATTTGTTTTTAACATGGAAAGGTTATTAGGTATAAAGCAAGGAAGTCTTTCAGAAATTATTAACTTTATAAATTAAGTTTTTTGGAACCCCAAAAAGGTTCCAAAAAAATAACAAACACACCGACAGACAATCGGTCTATACATAGATAGTAGGGAGATTTATTATGGCTAGTTGTAAATCAGGTTTTAAGAAGTTTTTATTCATATGGTTGGGTGAACTTATTTCATCTATAGGAGGCGGTTTAACAAGTTTTGGTTTGGCTGTATACGTATTTAATCAGACAGGAAGTGCGGCAAGTATGGCA
>JGI24707J26582_10003587_pt1 | contig 11070 bp, 14 predicted proteins | sample BioPla1DNA1_FD_26582 | JGI IMG/M metagenome (IMG submission 26582) | reverse complement strand
ATAGTATCCTTTGGACAAGAAAGATTCCTAACAACAGATGGAGATATAACAAATGATTCCCATCTAGCTTTAATAGTTAATCAAAAGGATATAGAACACAGTTTTAAGGCTGTTTGTGATTATTCCATACACAGTTTTAGTAGAGAGCTTTCCCAAGGTTTCATAACTATTATGGGTGGAAATAGAGTTGGAATTGCAGGTANTGCAGTAGTNAAAGAACAAAGAGTAGATACAGTAAAGTACATTAATGGCTTAAATTTTAGAATTTCAGGACAAGTCATAGGTTGTGCTGAAAATATATTTAATAAATTGTTTACACAATCATCAATAGGGCTATTAATAGCAGGTAGTCCGGGGAGTGGTAAGACTACATTCCTTAAAGATTTATGCAGGCTTGTAGCAAAACGTTGGAGAGTATCAATAATTGATGAGAGGGGTGAAATTGCAGCAATCCACCGTGGAGAACCACAGAATGATATAGGTAATAAAAGCGATGTTTTTGATGGTTATCCTAAAGCTGAGGGAATTGAAACAGCAATTAGGGTAATGAACCCCGAATTAATTATATGCGATGAAATAGGTAATAAATCNGATGTAGAAGCATTAGTTAGAACTGTTAATTCGGGGGTGAAAATAATTGCTACAACCCATGCTGGTACATTAGCTGAGCTTTATAAAAAAATATATATAAAAAAACTTTTAGAACTGGGAGCATTTGATTATATAATAATCCTTGGTAGTGGGAGTGAATTAGGCATGGTAAAAGAAATTCAAGCNATACCTTATGGGGGGGATTATAATTATGATGCTTAAACTAATAGGCATTATGTTGTTAGTATGTGCAACAGGATATGCGGGGATAAGTGCATCAACATTGTTAAAGGAACATATAACGAGATTAGAATTAACAAGAAAAATGATAGATGAAATTACAATACTTATAAGGCATANATCTTTAACAGTCACAGAAATAGTGGATGAACTAATATCAAACTCAATATACACTGAACTAGCTTTTTTACAAATAGTAAAATCAGAAATTGCTCCAGGAATCCCATTTCATACTGCATGGATAAATGCTATTAAGAAAGATAGCAAATTGTTAGTTGAAGAAAAAANAGAATTAATATCGTTGGGAAATTCCCTTGGCTCAAGTGANACAGAGGGACAAATGTCNGNNTTAACCATATATAAGGACAAGTTTAACTTACTGATAAAAAAGGCAAATGAAAATTATGATAAAAAGGGTAAGCTTTATAGGAGTTTAGGTGTTCTATCAGGGGTTTTTGTTGCTATATTGCTTATTTAAATGATTAAAAGGATTTAACATATAAACTATAATCCTTAGTATATAATAAAGGAGCAAAAAATGGAGATTGATTTAATATTTAAAATCGCTGGGGTCGGTATAATAGTTGCTGTCTTGAGTTTAGTTTTAAAGAGGGCAGAAAGAGAAGAACAAGCAATGATGACAACCTTAGCAGGGCTTATAGTTGTGCTTATGATAATCATTCAGGAAATAGGCAATCTTTTTAATACAGTAAAAAGCGTATTTGGATTATGGTAGAAAATATATTAATGATAATTGCTTTATGTATAATCGCAGCAATCCTAGGAAAAGTTTTGGAGAAATACAATAAAGAACAAGCTTTATTTGTTTCGATAGCAGCCTGTACAATTGTTCTTATGTTTATTGTTTTATACCTTTCACCTTTAATAAGTATGATAAATGATTTATTTGCCCGTACAGGAACAGGGGAAAATTACTCCCAGACTATTATTAAATCACTAGGAATATGCTATGTAACCCAGCTAGGATTTGATATATGCAAGGATTGTAATGAGAATGCAATTGCAACTGTGGTAGAGTTATCTGGAAAGGTAACTTTAATAATTTTAGCAATACCTTTATTAGAAAAGCTCATANTTTTTTTAACATCAATTATATAGGAGAAATAAGGGGATAAAAGAATGGGAAAAGGATTGTTTAAAATTTTTTTTATATTATTCATAATTGCAACAACTCTGCTTTGCCTTAGAATAACTGCAGTTGCACAAATTAATGAAGAAGATATAGTTAATGAGGCACTTGAAGCAAGTGGTGGGAATCAACTTGAGCAAAGTTATTCTGAGGAGGTTAAAAATTTCTTTGAAGAAAACAACATAAAGTTAGATAATCCCGAAGGTATAATGTCACTGAATCCCAAAGATGTATTTGCAAGTATCTTGATAAAGGCTAAAGAAATGGCAGTTGCTCCAATTAAATTATTAATATCCCTAATGGCAGTTATTATTCTAGCATCATTAATTGAGAATATAGGTGATACTGCAAAAAACGAATCACTTAATAGGATTTTTAATATAATCTCTATTTTAGTATGCATATTAATATTATCTAATCCAGTATGCGAATGTATAGAACAAGCCTCACATGCATTATCAGAGGGTGCTACATTTATGCTTGGATTTGTACCTGTATTCGCTAGTATAGCAGTAGGGAGTGGAAATTTAACTGCGGCAGGTGTTTATAATATAATTCTTGTGCTTATTGCAGAAATAGCAGTACAGATTGCAAGTGGTTTTCTGATGCCATTATTAAGTTTATGTATTGCCTTAGCAATTGTAGATTCATTAAACCCAACGATATCACTTTCTAGCCTAATTGAAGGAATACAAAAAGCAGTTACATGGAGTTTAGGTCTTATGATGACAATTTTTGTAGGCTTGTTATCAATTCAAAGCATTATCGGAAACTCAGCAGATTCCTTGTCAGTTAAAGCAGGGAAGTTTATGGTTTCAAGTTTTGTGCCAGTAGTTGGAGGAGCAATTTCAGATGCTTATACAACACTGAAAGGGAGCTTTGGTCTACTTAAGGGTGGAGTTGGGGGAGTGGGAATAATGGTTATTCTTATAATGGTACTTCCAACTATCATAACTATTGGGCTAAACAGAATAGTAATAGGTATAGCAAGTATTGGTGCAGAAGTTTTTAATGTTAAAGGATTAGCTAAGTTATTTAAAAATATTTCATCTATTACTACAATTACTTTCAGTGTAATAATTTCCTTTTCAATAATGTTTATAGTCTCAACGGCAGTAATTATGGCATTAACTATATAGGAGAAAAATATGAATACCATAAAATTGATGGTAGGTACGGCTTGCTTTATTGGTATAGCGATATCAATTGCAGATGCGATAAAGCCAAGTGAAAAGTTTAACAATCAAATAAGAATGATTTTTTCCCTTATTTTTTTATTAAGTATATTAACACCAATTGTAACAAATGGCTTTGATTTTTCAATAAATCAGGATGTTATATCTGCAAATGGATCACAGTATAGTGAAATGGAGTCCGTTGTAGATAATCAGGCAAGGCTTATAACTGAAAATAATATAGCAAATTCTCTAGTGTTAAAACTAATCGAATCAGGAATAGAATGCAAAGAAATTAACGTAAGTATTAATATAGAGGATAGCTCAGGCATATCTATTAATAGTATAGAACTTGATAGTGATGATAATGAGAAATCAAAAAAGATAATTTCCTCGTTACTATCTATAGGAGAAGATGTGATAATAATTAAAGAAAATAAAAATGATTGAAGGTGTAAACTTTATGGATATACTTAAAAAAATAAAGACAATGTTTTCAGATGATAAAAAAATTAAGATCATTGTTTTTATAGGATTATTAGGTATGGCATTAATTTTGTTATCAAGCCTAACCCCAAAGGATAGAAATAATAAAAACTCCAATATAGCAGAATCAAGGAATGAAATTATTTCTTCTAATATTGAATTAGAGCAATATACGAAAGATATGGAGAATAAATTAAAAATACTTTTAGAGAGTATAAATGGTGTTGGAGAAGCTGAAGTTATGATAAACATTTTAAGCACAAAGGAATATGTATATGCAGATGAAGAGAAGAGTAATTTGACTAGGGATAGCGAAAAATATTCAGAACAAAAAGAAAATAAGCATATAATAATTGAAAGCAATGGAAAGAAGGAGGCTTTGCTCAAGAAAATTAATAACCCACAAATAAGCGGAATAGTAGTTGTATGTGAGGGGGGTGACAATAGTGTAGTTCGTGAAAATGTATATAGATCAGTTTCAGTGGCATTTGATTTGCCAACTAGCAAAATTTATGTAGCGAAAATAAAATGAAATTAGGAGAATGAATATGAAAAAACCAACGTTTATCATTGGAAAGAAACAAATTATACTTTCTTGTTTAACACTAATGCTTGCAGTAGCAGTATACATAAACTATGTATTAGCACAAGATTCAGATTTGAAAGATGCGAAAAAAACAATGTCAACTAATGCCCTATCACAATCAGATGCTTATGAAAAGGAAGCATATGGTGATACCCAGTTTGTTAGCAAGGAACATGCTAGTGAGGATTATTTTGCTCAAGCAAGAATCGAGAAAATGACAAGCAGAGATACGGCAGTACAAACACTACAAACCATTATGGGTGGTGGTGACATTACAGAAGATGAAATGGTTTCAAGAGCATTAGAGGCAGTTAAAATGTCTAATATGATTGAAAAAGAGGGTACTATAGAAAATCTTATACGAGCACAAGGATTTTCTGACTGCGTAGTGTATCTTGATAATGATGCTGCAAAGATTGTTGTTAAATCAGAAGGGCTTGAAAAGGGTCAAGTTGCTGCTATAAAGGATATAATTTTAGGTGAAATAGCTGTTCCATCAGAAAATATTAGAATTTTTGAAGTTAAATAGTTGTGTCTTTCAAAATTTATGGTATAATATATTTATGAGTAATTAATCGTTTGTATTTATAATAGTGGAGAGTTTATATTACAATACTATATACAATAACTCTCCACTTAAAAATGTAAGTGTATAGGAGGTTTATATGGAGAATGATAATGCTTATAAGTCAGGCACATTAAAAATTTCAGAAGAAGTAATTTTAACAATATCAAAGCTAGCTATAAGTGATACTAAAGGGGTCGAAGAAATTATCCCTGTAAATGAATTTGGCACAACAAATAAGACACTGCAAAGGCTTGCATCAAAGAATTGGGGTGTTGCAAGAAAGTTGTTCGGCAAGAGAAATAATCTGATTAAGGTAAAGTTTTTAGATGATGTAGTTGAAATTACATTAGCAGTGATTATTAAACATGGTTACAAGATAACTATGGTGGCTGAAAGTATACAAAATTCTGTAAAATCGAGCGTGCAAAGCATGACGGGAATTACAGTATCTAGGGTGAATATTATTATCTCTGGGATTTCAATTAATAAGGACAAGTAATATCCAATCTGTTATGGATTTTGCTTAATTAAAATGGAGGAAGTTTATGACAAGAAGGGAAATTCGCGATAGTGCCTTTAAAATAATATTTGAAAAAATATTACGTGATGATGATTTGGAGGAGCTATACAATATTGCTGAGGAAATAGATGAAATAACTGTAAATGATAAGGTGAAAGAATTGGTTGAGGGAACTCTTGAATATTCAGATGAATTTGATGAAATTATTAGCATATTTAGTATTAAGAGAGATGTCTCAAGAATTGCTAAGATTAATATTGCAATATTAAAACTTGCTTTGTACGAAATTATTTATGATGATAAAACGCCTATGAACGCTGCTATTAATGAGGCTGTTTATCTATCAAAAACATATTCTCAAAAGGAGGATACATCTTTCGTTAATGGTTTATTGGGTTCCTTTTCAAGAAGTGATTTTGCCAAACAAATAACCAAAAACAATGATAAGAATGCTGAGGGCACTGATGTCTAATTTTTTAGGAATAGATACAAGCAATTATACTACATCTGTAGCATTATATAATTCTGAAACAAAAGAAGTTAAACAAAGTAAAATTCTTCTTAATGTTAAGGATGGTGAAAAAGGGCTAAGACAGAGCACTGTTGTTTTTGAACATTTAAAACAACTGCCAATTGTTCTAGGGAATTTATTAGAAACTAGCCCTAAGCTTGATGGAGTAGGTGTATCTATTAAGCCACGAAATGTTGAAAATTCATATATGCCATGCTTTTTATGCGGTGAAAAGTTTGCAGATTCCATCTCAATTGTTAATAATATTCCTGTATACAAAACATCACATCAGATTGGACATATGCTTGCAGCATTATATTCAGCGGACAAGCTAGAATATATTAATCAAAGCGTTATTATGTTCCATGTAAGCGGAGGAACAACAGAATGCTTGCTGTGCGAACCAGATAAAGAAGATATTTATAAGTTTAAATTAATCGCTTCATCGCTTGATTTAAAAGCTGGTCAACTTATTGATAGGGTTGGGGTAATGCTTGGTTTGAAATTCCCATGTGGTGCTGAACTAGAGCTACTTGCAAAGCAAAGTAAATCTGAATTTAATATTAAGCCTACAATTAAAGGCATGGATTGCTGCTTGTCAGGGGTTGAAAATATCTGTGAAAAGAAATTGAAGGCAGGGGATAATAAGGCTGACATTGCAAAATATTGTCTTACTTATGTGAGTAAAACGATTGAAATAATGGCAGCATTAGCTGTGGAAAAATTCAGTAATAAACCAATTATTTTTGCTGGTGGTGTAATGTCAAACAAACTTATTAAATCTAATTTAATAAAAAGGTTTCCCGCATCTTATTTTGCAAGCCCTGAATTTTCATGTGATAATGCTGTTGGAACTGCAATATATGCTTCATTAATAAATAGTAGAGGTAATTTATGATAGTAGTGACTGTTTCGCAATTAAATAAATACATATCCTTTAAGATGAAGGAGGACGAAAAGCTTAAAGGTATAATTATAAAGGGTGAAATCTCTAATTTCACTCATCATTTGCGTTCTGGACATTTTTATTTCACACTAAAAGATGATAAGTCTAGTATTAAGGCAGTTATGTTTAATAATTTTGCCTCCAATGTAAAATTCATGCCTAGTAATGGTATGAGTGTGATTGTACTTTCAACTGTCTCTGTTTATGAGCGTGATGGAATATATCAACTCTATGTTACAGATATTCAGCCTGATGGTATAGGTAAATTATATATAGCTTTTGAACAACTAAAGGACAAGCTTTCAAAATTAGGTTTATTTGATGAATCCCATAAACTCCCTTTGCCAAGTTATCCTAAAAGGATAGGTGTTGTGACATCAAAAACTGGTGCAGCATTACAAGATATAATTAATGTTTTAAATAGGCGTTATCCTATAGGGGAAATAATAATTTTCCCTACTCTAGTACAGGGGGAAACGTCTCCACAATCCATAACAGAGGAAATAACTAAGGCACAAGGTAGCAATTGTGATGTGTTAATTGTTGCAAGGGGTGGTGGTAGCCTTGAAGATTTAAACGCATTTAATACAGAAATGGTCGCTTATGCAATTTACAATTCGGAGATTCCTATTATTTCGGCTATTGGGCATGAAACGGATTTTACTATAGCGGATTTTGTTGCTGATTTACGGGCACCAACACCCTCTGCGGCAGCAGAAATTGCAGTGCCTGATATGGAACAGATTTTATTAAATCTAGAAATATACAAGAAAAGAATGCTATCGGCTTTGACAAAGTTGTTTAATATGAAGTATAATAGGGTAGTTGAGCTTACATCGAAATTGCAAGATTATTCTATGGAACATAAATTAAAGTTTTTTAAAGAGAAAGTATTTGCTCTTGATAAGAGGCTTATAGCTGCTATTGAACATAAATATTATTTATGTGATAATATATTAAATAGACAATTAATTGAATTAGATGGTCTGAATCCATTAAAAATTCTATCGAGGGGATATTCAGTAGTTTATAAGGATAGAAATCTTATCTGGTCATCTAATCAACTGCAGGAAAATGACACAATAAGTATAACATTTAGTAAAGGAAAAGTTACTGCAAAGGTTATAGATGTGGAGGATTAATATGCAATTTGAAGAAGGAATAAAAAAACTTGAAGAAATTGTTACATCGCTCGAAAATGGCGATTTATCATTAGAAAAATCCGTTGAATTATATAGTGAAGGAATAAAAATTTCAGCAAACTGTAAAAAGGAATTAGAGAACGCTAGAATTAAAATAGATGGAAAAAGCAATCCATAAAGCATCACTCTGAAAGTAGGTGATATTGATGCTAGAAAAGAATTCTCAAAGATTAAATGAGTATATTTCACTAATTGAGCAAAAACTAATAGAGTATAATAAAAAGTCCAGCGAAAATTTATTGCAGGGCAATGTGGTAGATGCGATGAATTATTCGTTGCAGGCAGGTGGGAAAAGAATTCGATCTGTTTTAACGCTTGAGTTTTGTAGAATTTGTGGGGAAGATTGCAATAAGGCTGTATCTGCTGCTTGTGCTATTGAAATGATACACACATTTTCACTTATACATGATGATTTGCCAGCGATGGATGATGATGATTACAGGCGTGGAAATTTGTCTTGCCATAAGGCGTTTGGTGAGGATGTCGCTATACTTGCAGGTGATGCCTTATCAGCTCGTGCATTTGAGATAATAGTAAATGATAATTTGCTTGATTCTAATACAAAAATTAGGCTTATTAAAGTATTAGCAGATGCTGTTGGCATAAATGGCATGATTGGTGGTCAAGCCCTTGATATAAAAAATGAGCAAAAAAAAGATTTAAATGAAGACGATTTGATACAAATCTGCCTTTTGAAAACTGGTGCATTGCTCCGTGCTGCTTGTAAGATGGGATGTATTATTGCAGGGGCAGATGAAAAAAAAATTATGAAAGCAGATGAATTTGCTAAAAACATAGGACTTGCATTTCAAATTGTAGATGATGTTCTAGATGTTACTGGCACTCAAGAACTATTAGGCAAGCCGATTGGTAGCGATACACAACAGAATAAGACTACATTTGTTACATTATATGGTGTAGATGAATCTAAAGATAAAGCAAGAACACTTACAAATAAGGCTTTATTAATTTTAGAAGAATTTGATGATAATGATTTTTTATATGATTTAACTAGATTCCTTCTGACGAGGGAAAGTTAGGGTGGTGTGTTTTTGGAGTATAATTATATAATATTTTCAGCAGTCATAGCATGGGCAGCGGCACAAATTATTAAAACAGTCTTATGGTTTATGAAGAACAAGAAAATAAATATTGAAAGATTATTGGGGGCTGGTGGTATGCCTAGTTCTCACTCATCTTTTGTTACTGCATCAACGGTTGCAGTATCACGCAAGGCAGGGTTAAATTCCATTGAGTTTGCAATAATGTTTGTAGTTGCGATCATTGTGATTTATGATGCTATGGGGGTAAGATATGCGGCTGGGTTGCATGCTAAAGAGATAAATAAAATGAATAAATACCTTATAAACTTTTCAACATCAACAAAAAACGAAATGGAATTAGGGGGAAATAAAGAAAAGGAATTAAAAGAATTTTTAGGGCATACCCCATTTGAGGTTCTGGTGGGTGTGCTTTTAGGGATAGTACTAGCCTTAATAATTCCTTTAAAATAAAATCATGAAAAAAAATAAGAATAATGCCATGAAGAATGATGTAAGGCTTAGCGAGTTATCACTTCCAGAAGATTTAAAAAAGCTTACAGCAACTCAATGTAAAAAAATATGTAGGGATATAAGAAGCATATTAATTAATACTGTTTCTAAAAATGGTGGGCATCTAGCGTCTAATTTAGGTTCTGTTGAGCTTACAGTTGCAATTCATAGGGTTTTTAATTCTCCACAGGATAAAATAATTTGGGATGTAGGGCATCAATCTTATACACATAAAATTTTAACTGGTAGGCTTAATAAATTTAAGACAATAAGAAAAGAAAATGGAATATCAGGATTCCCCAAGCCATCCGAATCAATCCATGATGCATTTATTGGTGGGCATAGCAGTACATCTATTTCAGTTGCTTGTGGCATTGCTGAGGCGATGAAAATGCAAGGTAATGATGATAATTATGCAATTGCTGTAATTGGTGATGGAGCTTTAACAGGTGGAATGGTTTATGAGGCACTTAATAACGGCGGAAAGGATAGGAAAAACCTTATTGTTATCCTTAATCATAATGATATGTCGATTTCCAAAAATGTAGGGGCACTATCAAAACATCTTGCAACAATTAGAGCTAATCAAGGTTATGTGAAAACTAAGTCTACCGTTGAAAAAGTACTCGCTAAAACACCGGTAGTTGGAAAACCAATAACTAAGGTTTTAAAAGTATCAAAGGATACAATAAAGGGTGCAATATATCCAACTACAACAATTTTTGATGATTTTGGTTTTATATATCTTGGGCCTGTTGATGGTCATGATATTTCTGCAATGGAAATGGTTTTAAACACAGCTAAAGCATATAAACACCCTGTTGTTGTTCATGTTAATACCGTGAAGGGGAAGGGGTATTTGCCTGCTGAAAAAAATCCTGGCGAATATCATGGAATATCAAAATTCGATATTCTTACTGGAAATCCTGAGGTGTCAGGGGATGATTCCTATTCCGCAGTATTCGGCAAGGAATTAGTTCGCCTTGCAAAAAAAGATAATAGAATTTGTGCTGTAACGGCTTCAATGAAATATGGAACAGGTCTACAGTTCTTTTCTAATGAAATAAAAGACAGGTTCTTTGATGTTGGGATTGCAGAACAGCATGCAGTAACATTTTCTGCTGGGCTATCAAGTATGGGATTTATACCTGTATTTGCAGTATACTCATCATTTTTACAACGTTCATACGATCAACTAATCCATGATGTAGCCATATGCAACACACATATTGTATTGGGGATAGATAGGGCTGGAATTGTAGGTGAAGATGGTGAAACNCANCAAGGNATTTTTGATGTACCAATGCTTACAACTATACCTAATACTACAATTTATTCTCCATCAAACTATGAGGAATTGAAATTATGTTTGAATGATGCAATATACAAAGATAAAGGAATAGCTTGCGTTAGATATCCAAGAGGAAAGGATACATCAAATCCTGATAAGTCTAAGCTTAATACAAACTATACCTTTACCACCAATAATAAGGAGGTTAATTCTAATATATTGCTAATATCATACGGTAGAATATATAATAA
>JGI24707J26582_10003585_pt1 | contig 11079 bp, 9 predicted proteins | sample BioPla1DNA1_FD_26582 | JGI IMG/M metagenome (IMG submission 26582) | reverse complement strand
TAGTAGCATCTTTCTTTACTAGTTTCTTTAGTTTATTAGTATGGTCCTTAATTGCAGATGCTGTTGATTATCAAGCATATTTATCTGGGGTTCGTAATGATGGTACTGTTTATGCAACCATAACCTTCCTGGTATTCTTCATATCCAGTTTAAGTATATCCTTAATCGCTATATTACTAGATATGGTTGGATATGATGCAACCCTTGGTTCCGAACAAACTATTAGCGTAGCTAATAATATCAAAACCCTGTCTGGTATTCTTCCAGCTATCGGTTGTATCTTAATATTTATTTGCTTCTTCATGATTTATAATATGACTGATGAAAAAATGAAAGAAATTAGTGCATATGTTAACCAGCAGAGTGAAAAACTTGAAGAAAGCATTAAAAACAAATAAATAGATAGATAAAATGAAATATTACTAATCCCTATCTGTTAGTCCTAGAATTTATCTTTACTAGGGCTAACGGATATCATTTAAAGAAGGGTGATAAAAATGAAATCCATAAAAAAAGAAGTAACATTGATAGCAGATAAGACTTGGCTTATTAGTGATTACTATTTAGATAATTATTTTCTTGTAGTAGGTGATCAAAAGGCAGCCCTAATCGATACTGGATGTGGTATTGGCAATGTATTAGATGAAGTGAAAGAAATCACAGATTTACCCCTTGAAGTATTACTAACCCATGGACATTTAGATCATTGTGGTGGAATGCTTTCCATTGATAGTTGCTACATGCACCCAGATGATGAAAGTATCGCTAGAGAGCATTATAATAAACCAGATATGATTAAATGGTATATAGAAACCCGTGTACCTGTAAGATTTCCTGGAGAAGGTCATGTTGAGGCGTTAACTGCTATGGTTTCTGATGAAGAACATCCATTTTTCAACTATAAACCAATTAAAGATGGTGATACTTGGGATTTAGGTGGACGTATCTTAGAAGCACTACACACTCCTGGCCACTCTGCTGGATCTGTATGTTATCTAGATAAGACAAATCGTATTCTCTTTAGTGGAGATACTGTAAATATAGGTATTATTATACTTAATAAACCAGAAGGCACAGAGAAGGAACTGGCAATCTATAGAGATAGTATAGCAAGAATTTGGTCTCGCCAAGAAGAGTTTGACAAGCTGGCAATAGGCCATGATGGCGGGCTAATTGATAAGGGCATCGTTAAGGATTACCTAGATCTTGCCAATGGTATTCTTGAAGGTTCTATTGTTGGCCAATATGAAGAAGTAGGAATACGTAAAGGGGTAGTTGCAAGACTGGGAGCTGCAGAACTTTGGTATCGTTGTGATGCTTAAATCTGATAATCATTCTGATAATCATAATTAAATTCAATAAAAATATCGTACCAAAAAGGTGATTATAACTTAAAAAGTATAATCACCTTTTTCTATCTTTAACTATCGGACTGTGTGTGAATATTCATTACCTCTATAATTGAAACTCATATTAATAGGCTCTGAAAAGATTATGATAATCAGCGTCAGGCATGTATATTAGCAAGTAAACTTATAATCGTTTCTTGATAGCCTGAATTATTTTACCCTGGATTTTAACACATCAAAACCCAGTATTCTAATTGCACTTTCTATTTTATCACTTGATACTTTATCCTCGTCAAAGTCTAGCTTGACTTTACTTGAGTTAAATAGTACCTTTACTGTATCTTTATCGACACCATCTAAACCTTTTAATGCTCCTTCAATCTTTTGCGTACATGACGGACATGTCAAAGTTTCTAATTGAATAGTTAATGATTTCATAATTAAACTCATTCCTTTCTATTATCTATATTTTTCTTCTTATTATTTTAGTTTATATTTTAATAATCTCATTCCATTTAGGATAACTGCTAATATACTGGCTTCATGTACTAGCATTCCTATGGACATATTCATCCATTCGCTAAATATCACACTGGCTAGTAATACTAATACTACTCCTACTGCTATTAGGATATTTTGCTTCATGTTTCTTGCTGTTGCCTTTACTAATCCTAGAGCATGGGGTAGACGGCTAAAATCCGAATTCATAAGCACTACATCCGAGGTCTCTATAGCTACGTCGGTTCCACTACCCATTGCTATTCCTATATTTGCCAGGGCCAGTGATGGACTATCATTTACTCCATCTCCTACGAAAGCTACGATTTGCCCTTCCTTCTCCATTAAGCTTGTTACATATTCAGATTTTTGCTCTGGTAACATATTACCATAGGCTTTAGTTAAGCCTAGTTCTTTACTTACTATATCTACTGTTCCTTGATTGTCTCCTGATAACATGATTAGATTCTTAACACCTAATTTCTTTAGTTTTTGTAGATCTTTTTTTACTCCTGAGCGGATTTGGTCTCTTACCCCCATTATTACTTTAAGCTGCCCATCTACTGCTGTAATGATTAGAGAGTTGCCAGCCTTTTCAAGCCTTGCTATATCTGATTTAGCCTTACTGCTTAATATTACCCTTTCTTTCTCCATTAGGGCTAAATTGCCAACTGCTACTCTGAGATTATTTACTCTTGCTACTATACCACCACCCTTAACTACTTCTGTATCAGCTACTGGCAAAAAGTCAGTTCTTCCCAATTCCTCTAGTACAGCCTTGGCCAATGGATGATCCGATTCCCTTTCTATACTTGCTAGATATCCCAGGGTTTCTTCAATATTGTCCCCATAATAAAGTTTGTCTGCTACTGTTGGGTTACCTACAGTTAAGGTACCTGTTTTATCAAAAATCATTGTATCAAGTCTACTGAAATCACTTATTACTTCACTACCTTTTAGTAGAACTCCATGGCGTGCTCCATTTCCTATTCCCGCTACATTGGATACTGGTACTCCTATAACTAATGCCCCTGGACATCCTAGCACCAGTATTGTGATAGCTAATTCTATGTCTTTTGAGAATATCCATATGATAAATGCTAAGATTAGTACAACTGGAGTATACCATTTTGAAAATCTGTCTATGAATCTTTCTGCTTCAGATTTGGAATCTTGAGCTTCCTCAACTAGTTCTATGATTTTCCCAAATGTTGTATCTTCTCCTACCCTGTCTGCAACTATCTGAATTGTTCCATTATCTAAGATTGTACCTGCATATACATTTGAGCCTTTTTCTTTTTTAACTGGTATAGACTCTCCTGTTATACTTGCTTCATTGACACTACCTTCCCCTAATAATACTGTTCCATCTACTGGGACTTTCGCTCCTGTTTTTACCAATAATATATCCCCTATAGCAACCTCATCTACTTCTACTTCTTCAAACTCTCCATTATCCATTTGTTTTAATGCACTTTCAGGTGCCATTTCAGTTAGTTCCTTTATTGCTGAGCGGGTCTGATTTAAGGTTCTTTGCTCTAAATATGCTCCGAATAGAAATAAGAATGTTACTATTGCAGCTTCTTCAAAATTTTGTATTAAAAATGCTCCGATTACTGCTATTGTTACTAATACATCAATACTTATTACTTTTACCCTTAAGGCTTGAAATGCCTGGATGGCTATTGGCGCAGCACCTAATATAGAAGCTATAACCAAGGCCCAATGGAATATACCAACATTTCCCATAGTCCATTTGCTAAGAAATGCCACAACTATCAATGCACCGCTTATTAATGCAATTTTATTTTTACTTTTTAAAATATATCTCTGCATCCTTACCCCTCCTGACTTATATTTTTTATCTAAACACTATTGTGCTTCATACCCTTAATCTAAATATCTATACAGTCCCCTTATTTTTTTATCTTTAGGTAAACACCACCTTCTATTCTTTACCTAGTTATGACTTATTATCTAATTTATAATTTTCTTGTTTCTTATAACTTTCTTGTTTGGAATTTTTACACGTTATGTATATATATTAAACATGATTTATCTAAAAGTATTTGACTCAAATCAAAATTATAAAAGTATTTGAGTATAACTTCTAGAAAATAAGCATAAAAAATAGCCATTATGATTTTAAAGACATAATGGCTATGTATATATTGATTTTTAATTAAGGTACCAGGTGGGTACAGGATTTTCCATATTGTTGTACCAGCTCAGAACATCCTTTGCTTGATTAAGCATAGTACTTACCTCCCTTTCTCCAAAGGGAATAGCCCACGGCACAGAACCAAGCATATTACTACTTATGTATAAGGCAAGCAGCTTCCAAAATTCAAGAGGTACTTCATTGTCAAAATACCCATTTACTAAGCCAGACGCAAATAAGGGTGATGCCTGAACACACCATACAATACGGTTAAACTCTTCCCAGGGATCACCATAATCATAGCGATCAAAATCTATTACTACTAATTTATTATTTTCAATCATCATATTACCAATATGATAATCGCCATGCTGAAAGCTTTGAGGCCTATTAGCTAGCAAATGCCGGTTAGCTTCTATGTAAGAGATTAGATACTCTGCCCCATCAAATTTAATAGGACATTCATTATACTTCTTGATTTTACCATTTATCTTAGTATTAAATCTATCCTCCCAATCAGGATAATTATCTGGAGCTGGTATCCTATGTATTATTTTAAGTATCTTACCTGCCTCAAGACCATAAGCGTATTGGTCGGTTTGGCTAAGATAAGGAATTAGATCTTCAGCATCCTTGCCCTCAACCCAAGTTTGTACTGTATATACCCCTTCTTCACAATGTCCTAACTCTACAGGTTTACAAATTGAAGCAGCAAGAGCCGCCAACTGTTGCTGAATACGGAACATCTCTTCATATTTATCACTTTTATCAATAGGAGCAATCCTTAACAAATATTTGGTACCACCAGCCCTTGTAGCACAATATTTTTTATCACCAGACCAACCTTTGTGGATTGCTTTTTTAGATATGAAATTTAGTTTTTCTATTGTTTTTATATCACTTTCCTTATATTCTTCCTTCAAATATTAGATTTCCTCCTTTCTTCATTAATTCTGCTAAAAGCTTATACTCATATCATCCCTTCTACAAGTTATCTAGTTACCACAGTTTTCTTGTAGATTAATAGTAGCAAAATTATTTTGATTATTCTAACAAGTGCTAATTGAATTCTGCTCAAATAATAGCTGACAGTAATATTATACTATTATAATAAAATATTGTAGACTTAAAAGTTATACCAATATTATATCAGTAAAATAACATCCCACAAGATGAGCAATAAGGCAATTTCCATATATAATTGAGCTTTTCACAGATTGACATAACAAGGCCCAATTTTATAGTCTCGATGCTAACAAAGATCTATATATTAACCAGTTAAAGCAAGCTATTAGTGATGACAACAGTATTGAGGTCCAAGTTACTAAGTTTACAATTATTGATTTGGAAAATGGAGTGATTTATGGTTATACGTTACCCTACAGAGCTTTTATGGACTTAAAAGATGATGGAAGCTTCTCATTTTCCAGTGGCGCAGCTGATAGTGGATTTGGCACTATGATATTCACAGAGGAAGGTTTCACTGTTGATAAGATAAGTTATAGTGAATCCAGTTACGATTCCGACAATAATCAAATCATTTCATATTATGTCAACCATGAGAGTGCAACAGAAGAGGAATTTTTCTCAGCTATTAATAAGCAAATCGAGAAGCCAGCTGTTACCTGGTATGATTTTAATGATGGAAATATAGAAACTCTGTTATCAGAATAAAATATTTTAATAGCTATATGGTAAAGCCGGATGAATATATATTCCTTAGATAGGGTTGTCTAATATAACAGCCCTATCTAAAAAAGCATCCTCTTACTTGGATAAATCGTAAGGATGCTAAATCGAACAATATTTTTATTTCTTATACTAATAAATAGCTACCGGCCCATAGGGACCTTCAATTATCTCAATTTTAGTTTCGAAGATATCTGTTAAAAGTTCTGCCTTCATAATCTCCTCTACTGTACCAAATGCAGCTATTTTCCCATCTTTCATAGCACAAATTCTATCGGAATATTTAGCTGCAAAATTAATATCATGAAGAACAGCCACAATAGTTCTTCCAAATTCGTTTGCTGCATGCCTTAAGTGTTCCATCATTTGAACAGAACGGGCAACATCAAGATTGTTCAATGGCTCATCTAGGAGTACATATTCTGTCTCCTGACATAAAACCATGGCCACATAAGCCCTTTGCCTTTGGCCGCCGGATAGCTCATCTAAATATCTAGTTTCCAAATCAGTTAAGCCTAAGAAATCAATGTATTTAGAAACAATTACTTCATCTTCCTTTGTTAATCTTCCCTTAGAATAAGGAAATCGCCCAAATCCAACTAATTGTCTAACAGTAAGTCTAGTTACAAAATGATTTTCTTGCCGTAGGATCGTTAAAACTTTCGCTAAATCTTCTGATTTTGATGCAGTGACATCCATATTTGCTACTTTAATTTGACCTTCATCCATATTTAAAAGTCTTCCGATCATTAGAAGTGTAGTAGACTTTCCAGCACCATTGGGTCCTATTAATGAAGTAAGTCCTGCTTTTGGTATTTCAATATCTAAAGGTCCGATTTTGACCTCATCACTATATGCCTTTTTAACATTAATAATATTTATCATAGAGTTCCCTTCCTTAGAATTACAATTAAAAATGTTATTCCACCAAACATTTCAATAATAACAGAAACTACACCTTGAGCATTGAATATATGGTACATAAAGAAGTATGCAGCCGTTATTATCAAAAATCCTATAGCAAGAGCCATTGGAAAAATATATCTATGATCATAAGTTTGCGCCGCTTGATAAGTCAAAGTTGCAACTAAAAATCCATAGAAAGTAAGGGGTCCAACCAAAGCCGTTGAAATCGACATCAAAACTGAAACTAATACAAGCATATAAATAGTGTTACTTTGATGTTTAAGCCCCAAAGAAGTGCTGACACCCTTGCCCAGAGACAATACATTTAATTTCTTTGAATTAACAATAATAAGTATTGCTGTAATTATTACAATCGGAATTGCAATGGCAAAATAATCAGAGTCTGCATTATTAACTGAACCAAATAACCTTGCCTGCAAAATATCAAACTCAGAAGGTGCAAGAAGTCTTCTCATAAAAGATGATAAAGATCTTAAACCGGTTCCTATAATAACGCCAACTAAAAGCATCAGTTGTAGATTTCCATATTTACCAGATAATAACCATCCATATAGTATCAAGCACATCAAAACCATAACAGCAACTTGAAATATAAATGATCCAATGCCTTCATATTTTATAAATGCAGTGGCTCCAAGAAAGAATATAGTACTGGTATGTATTGTACCATAAAGTGCCTCAAAGCCTAGCAGTGATGGTGTTATAACTTTATTATTTGTAATCGATTGGAAAGCAACTGTGGACAAACTCTGACATATGGCAGCGATAATCATTGCAGTAACAGCCACCATCCTTCTTCTAACAACCGGGATAAAAGAAGGAGAATCTATGGGAACTGGATTATTATAAACTAAAAGTCCATAGGCAGATAAAACTCCCAATACAATCAATGTAACCAGCAAGATCCAATAACGCCTTGCTTCTTTTTTAGAACGAAAGGCTCTAGCTGATCTATTTTTATTATGAAGGCTAGAATTAATTTTGAAATTATCTTCAATACTATATCCTATTTCGCTCATCTTAGCCTCCTCTGTCTCATTAAAATTATTATAAATACCACTGAACCTACTGTTCCAAGTATTAAAGAAACAGGCACTTCAAAAGGCATAATTATGGTCCGGGAAATTATATCGCAAAGTGTTAAGGTTCCCATTCCTATAACACATACCCAAGGCAAATTCCCCCTAAGATCGTCACCTCTATACATTGACACAATATTAGGAACAATTAAACCAAGAAAAGGTAGATTTCCAATAACAGCTGCAACAATTCCTACTGCTAATGAAATCAGACCAGTACCAAGGATGACTATTCTATTATAGTTCGCTCCCAGACTGGTTGCTACATCCTCTCCTAATCCAGCTAAAGTCAATCTGTCTGCGTAAATAAAAATTACAAAAGTTACAACTACAATTAGCCATAAGTATTCATATCTTCCAATTTGAATCTGGGCAAATGATCCTACAAACCACGCTTCAATATTCTGAGTCATCTGAAAAACAAGTCCAATAAATGTGGATATTGCAGAAATAACAGCTCCTAGCATAATACCAATTATAGGAACAATTAGTGATGAACGTAGTTTAACCCTTCGTAAGAACAAGAAGAACATCATAGTTCCTACAAAAGAAAATGCAATAGCCCCAGTCATTCTTTGAACTAAGGTTGGTGCAGGAAATAATAAGTAAACGAAAATAAGACCCAAACCTGCCCATTCAATGGTTCCAGTTGTAGTAGATTCAACTAGACGATTCTGTGTAAGCAATTGCATTACCAGCCCTGTCATAGACATAGCAGCTCCAGTAAGCATTAGCGAAACTGTTCTGGGAACGCGGGTTATAAAGAACATTGCAAGTCCATCCTCTTGTCCCAGGATATCATAAACTCCAGTAGTCAGTGAGATTATGCCTAATATAACAACAATTATGATTGCTAATATAAAAGGTTTTGTCCATAATTTTTTTTGATTATAACGTTGAGGCTGAGAATTCTCAGCCCCAGAAATAGTTCGCATTGTTTGTTCTCGCACTAGATTATACCCCTTCATCTTACTTAGCTAAGGAATTCGTTATATTTTCGAATAACTCTATATAAGTTTGTATTGATTCATTAGTGTAAGTATCATTTGGTGCATAAACTAAATTTCCTTCAGAAACAGCAGTTGTGTTTTGAAGTGCAGGTGAGTTATCAATAACGTCCTGTGCAGGAACTGCATCAGTTGTAGATGATACTGCTGCATCTCTATCTAATACAAAAATCCAATCTGGATTACTCTGTGCAATAGCTTCTACAGAAACATCGTCACCTTGATGATCAGATGAAGATCCGTCAACCTTTAATGCAGGTACCCATCCAAAGATCTCATACATAGGTCCCCATACACGGCCAGAACCAGGAGCTGAAAATCCTATGTTTCCACCAGATACAATAACACTCATAACAGTATCACTTCCATTGTATGCTGCCTTAGCATCTTCAATAGATTTATCGAATGCTGCCACTAATTGTTCAGCTTCTTCATTTTTATCAAATATCTTACCCAGTGCAATTGTAGAACTCTTAAGTCCATTTACTAAGTTCTCCCCAGGTGAAGCCGCTGCCTCGGAAACATCAAAGTTAAGGTCAATAACAGCTGCATTAGGAACTAATTTCTTAATATCATCATAGAACGTAGCAAATCTTTGACCGATAATTACTAAATCAGGATTAGCTGCAGCTAAGATTTCAAGATTTGGTTCACGATGGTTTCCAATATCTAATACAGAATCATCATTTATGTATGGTGAATCTGCAGGCATTACACCTTTAGGAGCTGCCGCTAATTTTATTCCCCAATCAGATAGGGTTTCAAAAGTTCTGTTATCTAGGGCTACTACATTCTTAGGGTTTACAGGCACAACAACAGTTCCATGAACATCAGTGATTTCAACTGTTAAAGGTTCAGCGGGTGTATTTGTAGGCTCATTAATTTCCTTTGTATCATTTGCCTTATCACCAGTTCCCTGAGTATCTTTTATTTGATCATTAGTTTGAGGCTGACCAGTTTCATTGCTTGACTTGGTGCAAGCAGTAGACATTATAGCAAAGATAGCTATAAAAGTAGCTAATTTAAAAAAATTAAATCTTCTCATATATGTCTCCTTTTATGTAAGTAAAATTTTTAGTAAATTGACTGAATCAATATCTATTATCTACGTGTTTGCTAAATATTTATTCCACTACCTAGTATGCACTGCGTAGTACATATTATGTACTACGCATGGGTTCAACACTTAGCGTACTAAGCTACCCGTAGGGAAGTAACAACACAATGCTTTGCTTATTGATATTGATTATCAATTTCTTTTCTTTATAAGTATAACAAGTTTTTATAAATTGTCAACACATAATTTATTTTTATTTTGTACAATTTAAACTACATATAAAGTCAGTCTATGTGCATGTTTTATAGTAAAAGGAAAAATCTATGGATATCAACAAGGCTAATCTAACTCTAGTTTTACTTGATTTTCTCTCTCATTATAAGTGTTGGTCGTAACTTGTGCTGGATTTTATGGGAAGACTATCTTATGAAACCATATTTTGATATTATTAGAAATAATGACAGATTTATAACATGTTTTGACTTACTTAGATCCCATTCTTATGAACTGAAAGATTAATAATACATTAACCCTAAAAGATATAACAGTATAAACTTATGACAGGGTACGGTAGCAACCCTTACCCTGTCATAGCAGTTGTTCTTATGTATGACTTACTTTCTATAACTTCAAATACCTCAAATTTTAAATACTTTTCCAGATTTTAATTAATTTTTATCTAATTAGCAACATGGCATTCCTGATATTTGTAAACAATTTGCCCATCTTTTATTACAAACTCTATATTTCGTAAATTAGATATGTTTTTCACGGGATTAGATTTTAAGATAACCAAATCTGCATATTTACCTTGATTAATACTTCCAATTTCATCGGATGCTCCCAAAAGTTCAGCAGCGTTTATTGTAGCAGTTCGAAGGGCATCATATTCATCCATTCCATATTTGACAAACAACTCAAGTTCTTTATACAGAAAACCATGAGGTACATATCCTGCGCCTCCCATACCTGCGTCAACCCCTGCTACAATTTTCACTCCCCATTTTATAGCGTTTTTAAAATTAATAGGAAAATACTCCTGCTGGTAATTAGGCATCTCTTCATAAAAACGTGTCCAGACTGGATCAGCTTTGGATTTTATAGCTTCCCTCATTTTCTCCAAACTTTTTTTCCCGATGGTATAGTAGGGTTCTGGGATAGCATCCATTATTTCTTCTCTTTCAAATAGCTCTGGGTTATCTATCAAGTNCACCCAATGATAAAAACAATCGAAATTGGTAATATGAATCTTATTAAAGAAATGTGTCACCGAAATATTGGAATTACTTTTATGTATCGAGAAGCCGTAAAA
>JGI24707J26582_10003584_pt1 | contig 11079 bp, 11 predicted proteins | sample BioPla1DNA1_FD_26582 | JGI IMG/M metagenome (IMG submission 26582) | reverse complement strand
ATGACATAGAAGAAGCTGTTGCTAATGCAGCATTTGCCTTAAAAACAGGTGAAATGAGTAATATTATTGAGAGTGAAGATGGCTATTTAATTCTCTACTGTATAGATGACTATAACGAAGATGCTACCCTAGCAAAAAAAGAAGAAATAATTGATGATAGGCAGATGAGTTTGTTCCAAGACCTATTCCAGGATTGGCAAAAGGAAGTTAAGATTGAATTAAATACAGATATTTGGGACAAGATAAACTTTGATTAAATAATAAAGGGACTGATATAGAGAAATTTCTCTATCAGTCCCTTTTGCATATCTCTTACATATAAATTAAGGATTAAATATAATAAAGGTTGTCACTTGAGAATACAGGGTCACAAGTTAGGTCTATCTCAAGGTCACGAAGGATTTGTTCACTATTCTTATTGATTATTACAGTAGAATGAGCCTGTACTCCTTTTAAGTGGGTTAATTGGTCATAAGCAAGTTGAGCAGTTGGATTAGTTACTGCAGATATACTTAGAGCAATGAGAATTTCATTGAGGCTAAGGGTTGAAATCTTGTTGTTTAATACCTGTGATTTGTATTTTTGAATGGTATTTAAGATTACTGGAGATAGAAGATAAATCTCATCTGAAATTCCAGCTAGGTGCTTAATGGCATTAAGAATTCCTGCAGAGCAATTATCCATTAAGTCTGACTCCCTACCAGTTACTATGGTTCCATCAGGTAATTCTAGGGCAACGATGGCTGGAGTTTCATTATCCTCAGTTTTGTTTTGCATAGCATATTCTCTTGCTGGTACTACTGCTTTTCTATCCTCTTGCTTAAGGTCGAGTTCTTCCATAATCACCTTCATGCGGTTAACAGTTTCTTCTTCTGTTAGCCCCTTTTTGAATTCACAAACTGTCTGAAAGTACCTACGTATAATCTCTTGTTTTGCAGCTTCTATAACAACATCTTCATCTATGATACCGTAACCAACACGGTTAACTCCCATGTCAGTTGGTGAGTTATAAGGAGATTCCTTTCCTGTTATTCTTTCTATTATTCGTTTTACCACAGGAAACATCTCTAGGTCGCGGTTATAATTTACCGCCACTTCATTATAGTAGTCATAGTGGAAAGAATCTATCATATTAACGTCTTTTAAATCAACGGTAGCAGCTTCATAAGCTATATTAACAGGATGCTTTAAAGGTAAGTTCCAAACAGGGAAGGTTTCAAACTTTGCATATCCTGCGGAACGTCCAAGTTTATGCTCGTGATATAGTTGTCCTAGGCAAGTTGCAAGTTTGCCACTACTTGGGCCAGGTGCTGTTGCAACAACTATAGGTTTTGTGGTTTTAATGTATTCGTTTTTGCCATAACCGTTCTCACTAACAATATTATCAATATCTGCTGGGTATCCTTCAATAGCTGTGTGTTTATAAACCTTTATATTTCTTCTTTCTAGTTTGTTTATGAATACTGAAGTAGCAGGTTGATTATTATAGCGAGTTATTACAACGCTATTAATCTCTAAGTCGTAAGCTCTAAGGTCATCAATTAAACGAAAAACTTCCATATCATAGGTAATTCCATAGTCTTCACGTACTTTGTTACGTTCAATATCTCCCGCATAAACACAAATAATAATTTCCACTTTCTCTCTTAATTTACAAAGTAATTTGATTTTTGCATCCTCATCAAAGCCAGGTAGTACACGTTTTGCGTGTTTATCATTAATAATTTTGCCGCCGAATTCTAGATAAAGTTTATCATAGTCGTTAACGCGTTCTAAAATATATTTGGATTGTTCATCAATGTACTTTTGTGGATCAAAGCCCTTTTTCATAAATAAACTCCTTCTTTGTAAAATTAATAAATACGAGACATATTTTTTTCATAAAAACAAGTATAACACAAAGAATTGTCGAATAAAAGCCTATATTGATTTTACAAACCTAGAAAATTAATGCATATTAAGAAGCTGGAATCTAGTTAATTATAAGTAATCATGGTATAATTCAAAGTGTTAATAAGAAAAAATCACATAGACCTATTATTTGTCAGAAAGGAGTATTTGTATATGTTAAAGGAATTCAAAGAATTTGCCATTAAAGGTAATATGCTTGACTTAGCAGTTGGTGTTATTATTGGTGGCGCATTTAATGCTATTGTTAATTCTTTGGTTAATGATGTAATAATGCCAGTTTTAAGTATATTTACTGGTAAGCTTGACTTTACCAACTTATTTATTCCCCTAGATGGAGGGAAATATGACACCCTTGCCCAGGCTCAAGAACTTGGAGTGGCTACTGTCAATTATGGAAACTTTATAACTGGGGTTATTAATTTTGTAATTATGGCCTTTGTTGTGTTTTTGATAGTAAGGTCTATTAACAAATTAAGAAGAAAAGAAGAGCCTGCAAAACCTGTCACTGTTAAGACATGTCCTTACTGCTATACAGATATTCATATTGACGCAACTAGGTGTCCTCATTGTACTTCAGAAGTTGAATAATATAAAAAAATAATTATTAAGTCTATCTTCTCTACGCATAAATTCCTTGATTTTACAAACAATAAATTTATAGGAAATTCTAAATTAAACTAGATTATTTACACAAAATGGAGGAATATAATATGAAAGCCACAGGAATCGTAAGAAGAATAGATGACTTGGGACGAGTAGTAGTCCCAAAAGAAATTAGGCGTACCCTTCGTATTAGAGAAGGAGACCCTCTTGAGATATTCACTGATAGAGAGGGGGAAATAATATTAAAGAAGTATTCGCCTATAGGTGAACTTAGTACCTTCTCCCAACAATATGCAGATTCTTTGTCTCAAACTACAGGTCATATTATAGCAATATCAGACAAAGACCAAATTATTGCAACAGCAGGCGGACTAAAGAGGGAATTACATGAGAAGCCTATTTCCCCTAGTTTAGAAAAGGCAATTGAGGCTAGGGATTTGATTAGGACTGCAAAAGATGACAAGAATTACGTACCTATTGTAGAAGGTGATTTAGATTGTAGCTATCAAGTGATTTGTCCAATCATTAGTCAAGGGGATGCTATAGGGGCTGTTATCATATTAACACAAGATCCTAAGTTAAAGTTTGGAGATACAGAGGAACAACTTGCAAGTGCTGCTGCAGCATTCCTTGGTGCACAAATGGAACAATAACAAAAAAATTGATATATTTCGATATAAATGCTTAAAATTCCTTGACAAATGCTATTAATCAGTTTATAAATAGACTTGTAGAGATTGAATTTCTTGCCAAATGCAAGGATGTGCATTAATGAAATGTTAGAATAGAGTATAGAACTCTATGGTGGAACGTGAGGTTTCCAATAACATAATAATACTTTTAGAGGAGGAGTTATTCCATGAACAAATCAGAATTGGTAGCAGCAATTGCAGAACAAACAGGATTCTCAAAGAAAGATTCTGAAGCAATGTTAAAAGCATTCACAAACATTGTTACAGATGAACTTGCTAAAGGTGAAAAAGTTCAACTTGTTGGTTTTGGAACTTTTGAAACTGTTGAAAGAGCTGAAAGAACAGGTAGAAATCCACAAACTAAAGAAGAGATTACAATACCTGCATCAATCGCTCCAAAGTTTAAAGCAGGAAAAGCTTTAAAAGACGCAGTTAACGGAAAATAATAATTGAGAAGTTTAATGTAAAGCTGTTATAAAAGGATTGAAGCCGATGAATTTCGGTGAATTGAATTTTATAACAGCTTTTTTTAGAAAGGTATATTATGAGATTAGATAAGTATTTAAAGGTTTCAAGATTAATAAAAAGACGTACTGTAGCAAAAGAGGCTTGTGATAGTGGTCGTGTTCTTGTAAATGATAAGGTAGCAAGGGCTTCAACTAATGTTGAAGTAGGTGATATTATTGAGATTAATTTTGGGAACAGGTCAGTTAAGGTTGAGGTTCTTGAAATAAAGGATACCTCTAAGAAGGATGAATCAAAAGAGCTATTTAAATATCTTTAAAAAGAGTGATTAAAATATCTTTTTGTTTAACTTAAACTTAAAAGTAGGTATTAAAACGCCCAACCCCTAATATATATAAATAGTGTAGTTATGGTTACTATTTATTTTTATATATTAGGGGGCTTTTTTATGGATGAAAGAATGATTGGAAAAAAACCGGTTGGGGTACATAAAATTCAAGTGATTTCTAGGAACCAAACAAGCATCACGGGTGTTAGTGATGTCCTATCTTTTGATGCAGGCGAAATACTATTAGAAACAGAACAAGGTATACTTATGATTAGAGGTAAAGAGCTTCATGTTAATAGGTTAACCTTAGAAAAGGGAGAGGTTGATGTAGATGGAAGAATTGATAGCCTAACTTATTCAGATACATCAGGATATGGGAAATCTGCAGAGACATTTATGAGTAGACTATTTAAATAAAATAGGAGATGGATTATGAATGAAGCTATTGCTATTGAGATGAGGTTCTTTGCAATTTCTATCCTATGGGGGTGCCTAATTTTAGTAATATATGACTTGCTTAGGATATTTAGAAATATAATTAGGCATAATAAGATTGCTATTGGGATTGAAGATATACTCTACTGGATCTTATGCGGAGTTTTGATTTTTAAAATGATGTACAAGCACTACAATGGGATAATTAGAGCCTTTTCTATACTAGGAATGTTTATAGGAATGTTGATCTACCAAAACAATTTTAGTGAGTTTATAGTCACTAGTATAAGCACCCTACTAAAGAAGATTATAGGAATAATATTTAGACTTTTATCAATACTGCTAAGGCCGTTAATATGGGTAAAAAACCTTTATTGTGAGATAATTGGTAAAAGAGTCAGAAAAATCATGCAAAAACAGAAAAAAACTTTAGGTTTTGCTATTAAGTCATTGAAAAATATCTTCAAATCAAGTAAAATATCACTAAGTGACGAGGAGAAAGGTGATTTGTTAGATGAGGAGAAAAAGAAGAAAAAATAGAGGAACAGGAATGGGTCTAGTAATTCTTATAGTCTTATCTATATGTAGCATGTTTTTGCTCAAAAAGCAAAGTTTGCAACAAGAACAAATTGCCGCCTATGCACGTATGGAAGAGTTAGAGAAGGCTATTGAGGAAGAAGAAGAAATAGCAAAGAGATTAGAAGAACAAGAAGCGTATATGCAAACAAGAAAGTTTATTGAAGATGTTGCTAGAAATAAGTTTGGCCTAGTTTATGAAGATGAGTATATGTTTAAGGCTAATGAAGACTAGGTCTAGATTTTTTAAAAAATTTAAATATATGTTGACAAATTTAAAATAATTGGCTATAATCATATTTGTGTTTTGGCGAAGTAGCTCAGTTGGCAAGAGCACGCGGTTCATACCCGCGGTGTCGGCGGTTCAAGTCCGTCCTTCGCTATTTTTTTATGCCCTTTTTTAACTTTAACTTATAGCTAGGCTAGGCCTAGCTATTTTTTAACCCTTTTTTCTAATAAACTAGAAGTTCTTAAAGTCTATTAGGTCTATCGAATCGATAAGATGTGGGAGAATCTAAATTTCTTGTCTAAAAGTTTTTTAAGATAGCCATGGTTTTTTGACAAACATTTTAGCCTAGTAGTCTTATAATGCTTAATACTATGTTTTGCTTAATAAGATTAAAGACCACTAGGGAGGGTTTGAGCTAAAATGATTAAGAATTGGAACTATAAGAATGTATTTCTTCAAATCATGGGTATCTTTGTTGCCAGGGCCAATATTGGAAATGTAAGCCCCTTTGTTATTAGTTTCTTTGTTGCTATGTATCTAGGAGATAAGAACAGGTTGTTCACTATTATATGTATCTTGTTTGGACTTGTTACAAGTTTGCAGATGGTAGAAGTAGTAAAGTATTTATTTATCATAATTACCATATTAGTTCTAGCTGACTTATTCGAAAGAAGAAATTACACAATTACTACCACTTATCTTGGGATAATAGGAGCTCTAGTTACAAGTTCTATTAGTATAGCAGCTAACATATTTTCGCTGGATCTAGGAGAGGCTATAATACTTGCCTTGGCTGAAGGAATTGGTGTTTTTACCTTTGGTCTTATTTTTAGGAAGGGTGTAGAAGGGATACTTAGTAAAAATATAAGCCAGTCCTTTGATAACGAAGAAATAATGAGTGTATCAATTCTACTTGCTATATGGCTTTATGGGTTACCTAAGCTTAGTGAGGGTAGTATTGTAATCCAAATATTCGTTTGTATTTTTCTTCTCTTATATATTGGCTATAAGTATGGAGCGGGATATGGGGCCATAATTGGAGTAACGTGTGGACTTGCTATGTCTTTATTAAGTGGCAGTTTTGGCATGGTTAGCCTGTGCTGTATCCTAGGAATTTTGGCAGGAACCTTTAGGGAACTAGGGAGATTGACCGTAGCAACTATGATTTTGTTTGGGGCTAGTGCTATATTTGCTTTAACCAAGGGAACTTTTGCAGATTTTAAGACACTTCAAGATGGGGCAATTCCGGTTGGAGCGAGTTCAAATGGACTTATATCAAAAGTAGTTTTTAAGGAGGCCTTAGTCCCTATAATATCAGGAGCTACCTTGTTTCTAGCCTTACCAGAATCCATTGTATATAGGGTTTACAACAGGGATGCCATTAGTCAGGATTCTTTTTTCAACTATAATATCCAGGCCCTAACTAAGGATAAGTTAAGGGAGTTTTCTGATTCATTTCACAATCTAGCTAGGATTTTTGATAGTGTATCTACAAAAAAGATTAATTTAGATGATATAGACAAGGAAAATATCTTTAATGAATTATCCGAAGAGCTATGTAGGGAGTGTAGCAAATGTAGTTTTTGTTGGGATGAGAACTTTTATGATACATATGAAGGTATTAACCGCATCATGGAAGTTGTAGAGACTGAAGGGACAATTATTCAAAAGAAGGTTCCAATTGGATTTAGAGAAAACTGTATTAGATTAGAGAGGTTTATGGTTGAGACAGTAAGAAAGTTTGATCTAGCAAAACTTAATATATCATGTAAGAACAAACTAGTAGAAAGCAGGGAGGCCATATCCGAACAATTCTCACAAATAGGCTATATTTTAGATGATTTTTCAGATACTATATATAAGTCTAAGCCGTCGACAAAAGAAGCTCAAAAAGACATAATTAGCGGCCTTAGGGCTAAATATATTTATGTAGATAACATAACAATATTTGAGAAATCCAACCATAGAAAAGAAGTCTTTATTTATGCCCATACTAGAGGAGGACATTGTGTTACCACAAGGGAGGTAGCCCAAGTAATTAGTGATATACTAAAAAAGAAGATGATCCCATCTCCTAAGAGTAAGACTGTCATAACTAAAATATCAGACATCTATATTTTTGAAGAAGATTCAAATTTTTATGTACTTAATGGTGTGGCCAAAATGAAAAAGGATGGGTCATTAGTTTCTGGAGATAATTATTCTTTTATTAGCCCAAGTGAAGGGCTAGCTGTTATGGCCTTGTCAGATGGAATGGGTACTGGTGAGAGGGCCTTTAAGGAAAGTGAGGCAGTACTTAACCTACTTGAGCAATTTATTGAAGTAGGCTTTAGTAAAGAAGCTGCCATTAAACTAATTAACTCGGTCATGTTAATTCGGTCATCAGAAAATCAAACATACTCAACAGTGGACATGAGTGTAGTAAATCTTTATACAGGAATGTGTGACTTTGTTAAATTAGGGGCATCAACTAGTTTTGTTAAAAGTCAGGATGAGGTTAAAATAATCCAGTCTAGTGCCCTGCCAATTGGCATGATAAATCAATTAGATTACGAGGTTTATTCTGAAAAGCTAAAGGATGGGGACTATGTAATTATGGTTACAGATGGCGTTATTGATAGTATTCCAGGCGATAATAAAGAAAAGATAATGGCTGAGTTTATAGAAGCCATCCATCTGAGTAACCCAAAAGAGATAGCCAATGCAGTCTTAAATTATTCCCTAGAGCTTAATAAGTGGACTCCTAAGGATGATATGACTGTTTTGGTAGGAGGTTTTTGGTTAAAGGAATAAATAAGGAGGGTAGGCAAGATAAGCTTCGTTATTATAATATTAAAAACACTAAGAATAGGAGCAAATTCTTAGGATGCATTTAATATTTTTAATCACGGAGCTTAAGAATTGCTTGCAAAACCTTCTTTTTTTAGCTAGAAGTAATAATTTATGTTTGCTATATACAAGCTACTTGAAATTTATTTGTTATAAGGTTAAAATGTAGGAAAGTTAAGCTAGCTAGGAGCAGATAATGGTAAATAAGGTTCGCTCATTCATTGAACAGTATAATATGTTATCTGTGGGAGATAGAATTCTTGTCGGAGTATCAGGTGGAGCAGATTCTATCTGCCTTTTTCATGTGCTTTTGGAATTATCTAGTGAATATAATTTAACCCTTCATGTGGTACACGTAAATCATGGAATTAGAGGGAGTCAGGCAGATTCTGACGAGGCCTTTGTAAAAGAACTTGCTAGGAGACATAATGTTAGCTTTCATAGGGTAAAAAGGGATGTACCAGCAATAGCAAGGGAGCAAGGGCTTAGTGAAGAAGAAGCAGGAAGAAATGTTAGGTATGAGACATTTTATAAGTTCTTTGAAGAATATAAGTGTGATAAAATTGCAGTAGCACATAATAAGAATGATAATGCAGAGACGTTTCTCTTTAATTTGTTTCGTGGTAGTGGTATTAAAGGCCTATCTGGAATACCGCCAGTAAGGGATAGAGTAATTAGACCAATTCTATGTCTAGAAAGAAGTGAAATAGAAGCTTATCTAGACCAACATCAAATCTCTTATAGAGTAGACAGTACAAATCTTACTGATGACTATAGCCGTAATAAAATAAGGAATAAGATTTTAACTTATGCTAAAGATGAAATCAATGCAGGTGTTATTGAACACATTAACAAGTCAGCTAATATGCTAAAAGAAATAGATGATTTCATTTTTAAGAACGTTAAAAGGGCATATACGGATATAGTTAAAGAATATGAAAATAAAAAAATCAGTATAAATGTAGATGATTTTAATAAACTAGATATAGTAATCCAAAAGGAGTTAATAAGGGAAGTTATAAGAAGGTTATCTAACAGGTTAAGAGATATAGATTCCTTTCACATTGAGTCGACCCTTGAATTAATAGATAAGCAAGTTGGTAAAGAAATACATCTTCCTTATGGAATCTCAGTAAAAAAAGGATATAAGGACATAGTTTTTATGCTTGATAAAAGCGGTGATAGGCAGGTAAATCAAGGTAAAGATACAACAATAGATAAAGCTAATAAGGAGTTTGAACCTATAAGCCTTGAAGTCCCATCTACAGTATACTTACCTCAAACAGATGAAGTCATTTCTATTAAACTTATTCCATATAAAGAGAATGTGGTTATACCAAAAGAAGACTATACGAAATGGTTCGATTATGATAAGATAAAGAATAAACTTTTGCTTAGGACTAGACAAGAAGGGGATTTCATACAGATTGATAGTAAGGGTGGTACCAAAAAGATAAAATCCTTATTTATAAATGAGAAGATACCAAGAGATAAAAGGAATCAAGTTCCCCTAATTGCAGATGGCTCACATATTATTTGGGTAATAGGAGTTAGGATTAGCGAAGCTTACAAAATTAATAATAATACTAAAACTATACTAGAGATAAGTATTAATGGAGGAAATAAAAATGGAAAAAATAACTGAAGACAGAATAAAAGTATTAATTTCTGAAGAAGAGATAAAGGAAAGAATTGCTGCCTTAGGTAAAGAGATTGCTAAAGATTATGAAGGTAAGGACCTTCATTTGATTTGTATATTAAAAGGTGGTGCATTTATAGCTTGTGAACTTGCAAAGAGTATTCAAATACCTCTTTCTATAGACTTTATGGCTGTATCAAGTTATGGTGATGCTACAGTTTCTTCAGGAAGAGTAAAGATTATTAAAGACCTTGATGATCCTGTTGAGGGCAAAGATGTTTTAATTGTTGAAGACATCATTGATTCAGGTAATACCCTAGCAAACTTATTACAACTACTTCAAACTAGAAAGCCAAATAGTATCAGAATATGTACCCTACTTGANAAGCCTGATAGAAGGGTTACAGACGTTCATGTTGACTATGTTGGTTTCCAAATACCTGATAAGTTTGTAATAGGATTTGGTCTTGATTATGCCCAAAAGTTCAGAAACTTACCATATATCGGAGTTGTTGAATAGATAAGAGGGCTATATAGATAAATTGAGGAGGTAAAGTAGTGAAGAACAGATTTAGAGGGTTTGGCTTCTATATAGTACTCCTGATTATTATTTTTTTTATTACCATGTTTTCCAATAGTATTAATAATAATGAGGCAGAAAGCTATAATAAGGCTAAATTCCTTGAGGATATACAAAATGGTACAATAAAAAGTGTTGACATTTATCAAAACCAAGAAGTACCTACTGGTGAGGTGAGGGTCACTTTTACAGACAACAAAGTAGAAGTCTTTAATGTTTTAGACGTTAGGGAAATTGAGGATCTTGCAATTGAAGGCCAACTTAATCCTGTAATACATGATGTATCTGGAACTAGTTGGGTTATGTATGTTTTACCGGTATTAATTAGTTTTATGCTAATGTTTTTACTGATTTCTTACTTAACCAATAGGGCAGCAGGTGGAGGCGGCGGTAATAACAAGGTTATGAACTTTGGAAAAAGCAAGGCAAAAATGACTAGTGAAAAAGACCAAAAAATAACCTTTAAAGACGTTGCTGGCTTGGATGAAGAGAAAGAAGACTTAAATGAACTTGTAGATTTTTTACGTACACCTAATAAATACATGCAAGTTGGAGCAAGAATTCCTAAGGGTGTTTTACTAGAGGGACCTCCAGGTACAGGTAAGACCTTAATTGCAAAAGCAGTTGCTGGTGAAGCTGGAGTACCTTTCTTTAGTATTTCTGGTTCTGACTTTGTTGAAATGTTTGTTGGTGTCGGTGCATCAAGGGTAAGGGACTTATTTGATACAGCTAAGAAGCATGCGCCTTGTATTATCTTTATAGATGAAATTGACGCAGTGGCAAGACGTAGAG
>JGI24707J26582_10003581_pt1 | contig 11082 bp, 15 predicted proteins | sample BioPla1DNA1_FD_26582 | JGI IMG/M metagenome (IMG submission 26582) | reverse complement strand
ATGAGATTCTTGCAGCTTAGTAATCTTTCTCTACGTATTAATATCATGCAGAGAGAAAATGTTCAACTTTTTGTGTCCAAAGTATTGACATAGGTCCATATAACATCCGGTATGCAGACACACATATATACTGTATCTGACGAATCCAATATCATCGGTTTGCCATCTTCACACAGAAATCTATATTCAATAGAATTGTTCTTAAAATAATCAATAATTTTTTTCTTTGCTTGTAACTTATTCATTCCATCCTGCCTCTACTCATCTCCAAATATTATTTTCCTATATCTTGGATTTTTCATTATCTCCTTAAAGGTAATTCTGTTTTTATTTACTAAAATATCGCTTGAGCATACATCTGCCTTTAACACTTCGCTTCCGTCCCCATGATATGTGTCCGATTGTATACACACACCTTCAAAACCATATGTTATTCTTCCCAAAAACTCCTTTTCCTCTGGCAATTCTTTATAACATTTGTATTTTAAATCTATTAATTCAACCAAACTTTGAAGCGACTCTATATGTGAATCTAAAACACAAAGCTGTCGAAGTTTAACAAGGTTCTTTAAGAATCCTAAGTCCGATACATTATTGCCCTTGTAAATATATAATTGTGTAAGATCAACCATGAAACTAATAAATTCATAACTCGGCAAATCACAATTAATAACCAGTGTTTCCACCTTTTCCGGCTCGCAAATTGCTGAATAAGGATATATAACCTTTGTTGGAGCTTTAAAATTAAAACACGTTCCATCACTAGCCCATGGCAAAAAATACATCATATTTCTTCTATCTTCAGTATCAATCAATACTCTCATCAGCTATCTTCCCTTCCCTTCAGTTCCTACGAATACCATTTTTCCGCATTTTCAAAAACTTCAATACCAGCTTTATATCCTAGCTGCCTTAACACATCACACATTAGGACATCTGCATTGATGTGCTTTTCTTCTTGGTCTAAATATGAGTCATTAAAATTTGTCTTCATCAACATTTCAAATTCTTCAGGCGTCAACATAATCCCCCCTATTACACGATTAATTCTTCTCTATTACATATCTTGACACACAGTATCCGAAGAACTCATCAGTTTCTTCATCCACAAATCCCTCCATAACGAGAACAGGGCCATCCTTAGGTATATCTCTCTTAAATCCCAACTTCGAAAGAAGATTAATAACTGCTATGTTTTCAGCAAGCGTTGTAGCATAAAGTTTTTGTACACTAAGTACATTATTATCAACCGATAATCCATCTGAAAAAATCAACTCCATTACCGCTTTACAAGCTTCCTCACAGTATCCTTTTCTTCTTTGTGACTTCGAAATATAAAATTCTATTTCATAGTCAGAATTACGTTCCCTATGAAAACCTACATAGCCAATAAACTCATCTGTTCCCTTAGGAAATATTGAATAAATACACTCTTCATGTCCTGTGCGTTCAAAATAATCTCTAAATTCTGCCAAGTACCTTTCACTAAATTCAATACCACAAAAGTCACGAAAATCCCCATCATTTCGAAGCATACGTATAAAAGACTCATTATCCCGGGCATTACTACCAGGAATGAGCAATAAATGTTCTGTTTCTATCTTTATGCCAGTATTCATTTTTTTCCTCCTCTGCAAACTACCAAAGATTATATTCTTGATTGTCAACATACCCCTTTTCCCTTAACTCTGTAAGGTATTTTATTGCATATTTTACGTTCCATTCTCCGTCTTTCATTTTCATAAGCGGTGATAAACAATCTCTAAAATGGGCAAAAGGTTTATCAAATAGCTGGCTCTCCAACTCCTTCTCATATTCCAGCAGGAATTCCGGAAGATAGCATTCATAGCAAAAATCATTATCTTCATTTACCCAAAACCTTCCCATGGCAGATGCCAAATACAAATTTGCTGCATTTGCGAACTCAATATATGCATGCTTTGTTGTCGTTGTAATTACAACCGGGTGTAGGAACATCATCAAATGAATTCGCCCCTCTGTAGCACAGTCAATTGCGATTTGTAATTCCCAACTAAATATTTCATTTTCTATCAATGTAAATAGATGAAAGTCCTCCTTCATAAAATATCCGTCTTTTTTATCTTTTATTGTCATTTTAAATAATCTGGCATTTTTCATGAGGATTTTTCTTAGTTTTTCCTTTTGCAAGCTTTTCATTTCCTAATCCGCCTCCTTGCTTTATGCAATATCATTTATCAACTTCTGATACTTTATAGGTAATTTCATTCTGTCTTTCTTCAAAGAAATATTTTTTATTATCTATCTCATATAAACCTTTTTGAGACTTGCCTGATTTTAAAAACATTTCCGTAGTAAGCAACTTTGATTTAAGTTGAAGTTCTTCTAATTGCTTAACATCCTTATCTGTTAATAAAAAATCCATCGTCACGGAAAAATAGCTAGCAAATCTTATTAATGTATCAACAGAAGGATAACTTATAGCATTTTCAATATTCGATATAGCGCTAGGCGATAAGCCTATTTCTTTTCCCAGGTCCCCTTGGGATAACCCTCGAGAAACACGTAATCTTGCTATATTTTTTCCTATGTGTTTTATATCCATGGGACCTCCTTTTATTATACTTGATTTTTCCTTTAGTCGTTGCATACAAATAATGAAACATTAACACTGGCAGTGTAGTTTTTTCTTCTCAGTTGCAATTATTTTATATTGCAAAATTTCTTTCCAACTTTTCCTTTAAAATCGCAATAATTTTATTCGTTCTATATTCTATAACCTCTTCTGATTTGTCCAGAAAATCTTCTAGAAGTTCAAGGTACTCATCTGCTTCATAATAGGCAATCTCTGGATCCGTACCATTAGGATCTGTTACCTTCAATCTCTCTTCTAGTGGTTTTTTAAATAGTACGACTGGTTCCCCATCTTTAAAATATGGTCTTAAAAAAAACCGTTCTTCCCATTCTTTGATAGATAAAAATGCCGGATTATATTCTGGATTCATTTGAAGTTGCATCTCAAATCTACTTAAATGAATATCGCCTCTCTTTACTTTGTTTTGGTAATTAGCAATCGCTATTAAAAACCAATCAAAGTAATCCCTCATCCCTTCGCACTCTTCCCTATTGTAATATCCAGCTCTTGCTCCATTAATACCGTTTCTCAGAGTTCCCCTATTAGGAATGACAATGAAATTTCCTATACAATGATAAGATTTAGAAAATTTCTTTATCTTTGCCCATAAACGCGGATCTTGATCAGCATTGTAAAACTTGGCTCGAAAAGCGAAACTTCTATCCTTTTTCTTATCTTCCTTACCAAATAAAGAGCCAAAGGAATTCATGGTGTCACCTCTAAAAGCATATTCGTTATTCCAATTCCACGAACCCAGTTTTTCAAAAGTCAAATCATATAAATCGCCCCAAAGAATAATATATATAGCTTGTGTGATAAGATACATATCTGGATCAATAATATCTCCAACATATGTTGTTAAATCACTAAAATCAAAATCTTTTAAATTCTCTATATTTCCATCTAAGACATCTCTCACAAAACCTCTTAAAATCTCTATGCTTTTCTTATAATCATTAGTTTTTTCATAATCTTTTTTGTTCATATTTTTCCTTTCTTAATCTTTCTGATTTCTCTGCTCCATTCTACGCTACCATTCATATCCATATAATTCTATTAATATGTATTATCTTCAACAGGTGAGCAAGAGTGTTCTTCTCACTCACCTATTCGTTTTATTCAGGGTCATACGAATCAAAGAAGTCATTTAATGTGTAGTCGTCATCGCACCCTACAATGTCTTCGAGGAATTCTTCTTCATTTCTATAACCTAAAAACATATAATCTGGCATTTATATCACCTCCCTTTCACCTCTATCCTAACAGAACATCGTAAATTATGATATACTCAAGTATGAGGATATGTAATTTAATTTTTCCTTTACTTTAAAGTATTATTATGATATACTTTTCAAAAAGGAGATGTGAAATAGTGCGAAATTCAAAAAAGAAACTTTCTAATTTTTCATTGCGGTTAAAAGAGGCAAGGTCTGAAATATATACTCAACAACAATTAGCTGAAAAAAGTGGCGTTAGTCTAAAAACCATCCAAAGATTAGAAAACATCGAAAAAATGGAGGATCCTACTGCAGAGCCTAAACCCCTTGCATCGAATCTACTAATGCTTTCTCAAGCATTAGATGTAACTCCCGAATATCTTTTATTCGGTGATGAAAATATGAATATATATATGAGGCAATTAGAGGATGAACTTAAGAATCTATCTATAGAAGAAATACGATATTATCATAAACAAGAACTGACTGATAAGGTTCTATGTCACTTAAAACTAACAGATTCTTTTGTAACAAATATACAAAAGTACTGGAGAACACACACCCTGAGTTGTTATCGCCCTTATGTTCAAGATACAATTATTCGTTATTGCCATAATCGACCTAAAATAAAAATCAACTCATCTTCTAGAACTACTAATGTATACAAGGATTAGGCTGAAACAACTTCCATTTACACACTTTACTTGACAAACTCTCCTTTATAAATATATGGAACATAATCCTTAATTTTCATACTAGGCGTACTGCCAATAAGTTGCAGACCGCCTAGTAGCACTATTTTTCTAATCTAAAACCTTGTATCCCTTCCTCCCCTACTCTTTTCGGATACTGTTATACCTCTCAAATCATCCTTTACACCATAATACTTCTTACGATACTGATATTCCTCCAAGAACTCATCATATACCGCCATCTTATAACGGATGCTCTTCATCTTTTCTGCGGTATAACCCATACGCTGACAATAAGCATCATACTCTGCCTGATAGTCATCCGTAGGAACCGGAAGAAGTGCTGCACGCTCTTCAATAGTCAACTTGCTATAATCAATTACCTCCGGGACATCTGCTACCACTTCTGATACAGCTTCTTCCATATCAACACTCTCAGTAGCCACATCCTCTGATACTACAACAGCCTGTACCTCATCCATTGTATCAACCGGAATCGCAACCATTTCTGAAGTTTGCACTTGAATCTCTTCTTTCGCAACCATCAATTCCGCAAATTCCTCATAAGACATAATCTCTTCTTTTGCCTCCTCCAATGTTAAATCTGCTATATCCCTGTATTTGATGCCTTCCAGATAATCCATATAGTCCCACTTCCACTTATGTGCAGAACCCGAAAGCTGATTTAACGCCATATCCCAGAGTTCCCCTGCTCTGGTAGCCTTTTCACGATACAGTTCTAATACCTGCTGTCGCTCAAATTCTTCTCGGGTCATAATCGGTGCTGTAAGTTCTTCCTCTGACAAATCAGCTGCCTCTCTGATAAACTCTGACTCCAGATATTCCATATAATCAGTGTTCCACTCCTTACGGTCAAGCTCTGCGCTATAAAGCTCCGTCTGCACCTTATTACGCTGATACGCCAACTTTCTTTTCCGTGATAGAACTTCTCTCTGCTTCCGTTCCTTCTGCAACTGTTTTTCTTTTCGCGCAGCTTCTTCTCTGGCAAGTGCCTCTGCTTTTACCCTTGCTTCTTCCTCTGCAATCCGGCGGGCTTCTTTTTCTGCATTACGCTCTGCCACAACCTTTGCAATTCTCTCCACAAGCTCTGTTTTGTCATAACCTTCTCCCAGCTTATTCCCTCGAATACCCTTCTTCATTTCCGGTGTGGAAAAAGTCACTGTTTTATCCGTAACACGAATCTTCCAGTTATACATAAATTGCAGACATTCCACCAACTGCTCAAAAGAATCCATGAAAGGTAACAGCTTATCTATGGTATCCCGAATCAATTCCCTGTTGGAAGTAACACCTACACCATCCTTGGCATTTTGATTCATCAGACGCTTTTCCACCCAGTAGTTGTCCGTATGCTTCTTGGCAAGCAAATCCACCTGCCCAAATCCCAGACGGATGCACTTCTCCATTACCCACTTCTTTGCATGGAACATCATCTTCCCGGTGCTTTTATGCTTACAGCCCTGCTTCCACTCACAAGGCTTATCATGCCATTTGCTCTGCTTTCCGACATATTTTCTGACAGAATTGATGACCATGTGAATGTGCATATTCTGACTGCCATTGTGACCATCGGGATGAACTGCAACCACCGCCTGATGCCCCGGTGCGAATTCCGAAAGCCACTGCTTACCAAATTCCAATGCCTGCTCCATGGTTATGGGATCATTTGGTTCAAAGCTGATGATATAATGGTGAGCCTTCACATCCTTTACGGAATTATTCTTGCCATACAGGCGGTTTACCTCAATACATTCTGCGCCAAAACTATCCACATCACAGTTTACTCCTGCAATCATATAATTCTCTCGCTCCTGTATTCTGCCCTTTTCATCCAAAACTGGCTTGTTAGTATATTCATCAAACTGACAGGTAAGGTACTCCACCGCTGATGAATAAAATCTGTTTTTTACTGAAATATGCTTCAAAATCGCCATTAATCTTCACCATCCTCTCTACTTTTACGTCTGCGTTTCTTTCCACAGGCAATATCCTCCAATGCAGGAAGTATCTTGAATTTTAAATCCAACAGTTCCCTTATGACTTCCTTCAGTTCATAATAAATGCTGTAGAAATCTCCACCACCATTCAAGTGCTTTGCTATCTGGTTTAGGTTGGAACCAATCTTGCCAAGCTGCACGGAATACTCCTTCAGCAAACTGGTATCCCCATAACAGGGAAGTTTTCTTCCCAATGCACACCGTCTGATATATTCCGAAGTACTAAGCCCGGTCTTTCTTGCCTTTTCCTCAATCTGCTCCTTATCCTCTGCCGATATACGCATGGACATTAGGACCATGTTCTCTTTCTTTTTATCTGTATTTCTCATAAACTCCTCCATTCCGGCACAAAAAAGCAGTACATTACCGCTCCCTCATGCCTGCAAAATACAAAACTGTTAATTGCTACTCCAATAGAATTATTAAACTGCCGGATACGGCAGATGCTTTTCGCCGTCGCTTTCGCTCCTCCCTCCGGTCTACGCTCACTCCCCTATGGTCGTTCACGAATACACTCGCTTCACTCGTGGATATTTCCTTAAGAACTGTGTTGCGGCTCGTAAGCTCACAGTAAACTGTTCGCTGTCGCGGCAGTCGCCAAATGAGAATGCAAGCATTCTCGCTTGGCTCGTTGCCCGCGCATATATCTGCTCGCCGATTATATAGAACTCTGTCATACACCCGTCTTACAGAAAATGCACCAACCGCATTTCTCTTAAGAAATCTTCCTACAGCCTACGCATCATTTTCCATATGAAATCCTTTTTCCGCTGATGCGTGCCGACCGAAGTCGGCATGAGCTCCGGACACGTCGCATAAGGTAGAGCAAGTTCCGCCCTGTATATACACGGGCGGGAACTTGTTGGGGATTTGGCATCCCCAAGCCCCAGCTTTTTTCGCCTTATGGTCATAAAAATAAAGCCTGCAAGCAGACTTTATTTTTTGCCAAAGGCTTGGCTGGCTTCGTAAGAATTTCGTATCACAGCTTTTCACATAGAAAAAGAACTGTCTTACAGATAAGGTGATTTCCTCTTACAAGGCACCTTTTTGTAAGACAGTCCGTCATACTGTGATATTTCATTTTCTTACTCATCATCCATATCAAACAAACTTCCAAGCATATTTTTTGTGGCACGATCCATAGCTTTGGAAGTGTCTGCGGCAAGCTCATTATCGGGAACCGTTGGCTCTGATACAGGAACCATTCCGGGAGCCGGCATTACATTCGGCACAGCTATAGCCATACCATTAGGAACCACACCAGCCATCTGCATCGGAGCCATTGAAACAACTCCCATATTCATCTGCTGTGCCATTGCACCCAGAACTCCGGCAAACATATTGTTAGCTACATTCTGAGACGATTCCTGTACCACCTTGGTAAATTCCTCTGCCATGCTTTTGATTGCCTGCTCCATCCATTCTGTAATTTCCTTTTCCCGAATGCCCCTTTGCTCACTTTCCATAGCCAAAAGCAATGCCTGCTTGATAAGCTCTGTCTGATTCAGATATCCCGGCTGGCCGGATTTTTCCTCCAGCCATGCAAGGATTTTTCTGTCACTTTCACATTTCGGATTCAACCGAAAAGATATTGCATTTCCCATAAGAGCCTCCTATCCCAGATTTTCTGCAAGATAACGGTAACCGATGGCATTGGCTTTCACATCCGTTACATACTGGATGTTTCTGCCCTGCGTTTTTCCAAAACGCTTCATTACGCAGGCGCCACCGCCCACATACACAATATTCTCATGCAGCAAATCCACCTTAATCTCCCGAAGCTTTGCTTCCACCTCGTCTGCATACTGCTGTAAGCCTTTCTCAATAAAAGGAATAAAATCAGCATTTACATTGGACTGCTTTCCACGGATAACATCAATAATGTCATCCTCCGGGATTTCGCACTTTAACTTTGGAAGGGCATCCTTTTTGATACGCTCAATGGTGGTAATCAGTCCAAGTTCATAAGTACAGGCATCCTTATCCATAGGGATTCTGTCACGGACACTTAATACATCCAAGGTCCAGGAGCCCAAGTCCACACAGCGAAGCCTGTCCATGTCTCCCATACGGTTCGCAATGGCAGCATAACACTGAGCGTAAATCTTTACCTTATCCATAAAGAAGGAATAATGCACTCCCTCAAAGGTGAAGGAAATTCGCTCCTTATGCCACAGATAATCACGGAACTCCTTACGCTCTGCACCAAACAGGGTAAGTGGCACGCCTGCATATAATTCCACATGGGAAGCCACTGTCTTACCCTGACACTGTAATTCCTTGGCAATCCCCGCAAGGGTCAGCAGAAAATAATTCTCATTCTCTGTCTTGGTTGCCTGCTTTCCAAGTCTGCCCTGTCCTACGATATACTTTTTACCCTTATACTCCAAAAGTCCGTTCTTGGTAAGGGGTTCATAATCCACCGGAACCACGGAAGTCTCCATAAAGATATGCTCTCCCTTAATGGAACTCCATCCATGATCCAACGCAATCTTAACAGGTGCCATAGTCGTTTCAGTCATAAATAAATTATCTCTCATAAAATTCCCTCTTTCTCCGGCATGATAACCGGTCTGTATCATATTTTTGTTCTGTATTGTAGTCGCTCCTGCATTAGTGATATTTGTAAACAATCTCTCCATAAATAACCTCCTCCGCAAGCTGCTTTGCCTGCTCTCTTAATTTCCACATTTCCATAGTGGAGTGTGTATCTCCCGGCTTATGCTTTGCCAGATACTTTTCTACAATTCCATCCAACATCTCATAAGCCTCCTCATTTACTTCCTTTGCCTTCATCTGAAGTTGCCCCATTCTGATATGATGACGATATCTGTCAGGGTAGTTTTCTTTCATATAAGAAATCCATAGGTGACCGTATTTTCCGATATCAGCAATTGTTACAACCGAAGCCATATCAGATTTCGTATCAGCATTATCCATACTGATATTCGGATATAAAATACCATCCACTGACCTGTAAGTACCACCCATTGCTTCATATAAAGATAATTCTCTGCTCATTGTCACGACCTCCTATCTTGCTCTGCCCTGACTACTGCCAAGGCTATGCACCTTTTCATGTTCCTGCTTTTCATACCATTCCTTTACAAGACGCTCAATCAAATCCGTCTTTTGCTTCGGCGTATAATCCTCCGGAAAATACTTTGCCAAGGTATCTGCACGAAGTTTAATCTGTTCCCTCTGGTTTGGTTTTTCCTGCTCTAATATAAGAAACATCCCATCCATATCCAGTTCTCCCGACTGGCTCATACGCTTCATTCGGTTCGCCTGCGACAAGGACGGTGTGCACTGCTCCATATCCATAACCTCATAAAGCTCGTACTGCTGCTCCTCTGTCAGATAGGAAAGCTCTACCGCTATGGTAAAAGCAATCTTTCCTTCATCTACCATATCAAGAAGCTTGGGGATAAGATTGGTAAGGCGGATATAACGCTGAATAGTCATACGGCTCTCTCCCATCTGTTTAGCCAAAGCCTCATTGCTATTAATAGCCCTCTCTGTGGTTTTATCCTGCTGAATTATCCAATTTCCAACTTCATCGTGACCGGACTGCAAAGGATATATCTTCATTGTAGGATTATCCAACTTCGGTCCATCTTGAACCGAGGTTGCTGTCCCAACTTGTGACGAAGATAACTTTTTCCCAACTTGGGAAGAAGTTAAATCGGTTCTTGTTCCCTGCCTCTTCATTGCCTCCAGCTTCATCTTATAAGCAAATGCTTTCTCGCTGGGTTTCAGATGCTCACGTTGCAGATTGCTATCCACCATGGCAATTACAGCCTGATTATCATCCAAATTACGAATTACCACAGGCATCATATCAATCCCTGCCCATTTACATGCAGCCTTCCTTCTGTGACCTGCTATCAATTCATAACCGCCACCTGCTTTCGGTCTTGCCAGAGCCGGAACAATCACACCTTCTTTTTCAATACTCTGCATTAGTTCAAACAATGCCATATCGTTTTCTACCTTAAAGGGATGCCCATCAAAGTCCTGTAACTGTGCTATTGGAACCATTTTAATATCTGTTTCCGCCACAGCACTATTCTCCTGTTGCGGAAAAGAATACCATTCTTCTTTTTTCTTCATAAAATCATTTACCTCCATTGAAATTATTCTTTGCCAGATACTATCTGACAAAAAAGAAAGAGCCGCTTACTTTCAAAATCACTTGAAAATAAGCGGCTCAGACCACTTTGTTACTTTATTGAATTGTTAGTTATTCTTGATGAAATATGAACGACAGATTTTTGTGTTTCCGAACTACACTCTCACAACCACTTGGACGTTTACTCCGTTGGAAATTGCCTTTTTCTTCTCTTTTCGGTCACTTTGGGAGAAGAGTATATGTCGCTCAAAGTGCCTAAATTCAAGGAGTTTCAGGTATTTTTCCTTTGGAGTAGTGTTACGCACTCCACATGCAACGACCCGTCTGAATTGATGTTTTATACTGTTTTTATTACATTTTTGCTTTTTCCTGTTTTCACGGTAGTCGGGAATATGTCAATGGCTCTTTT
>JGI24707J26582_10003580_pt1 | contig 11084 bp, 8 predicted proteins | sample BioPla1DNA1_FD_26582 | JGI IMG/M metagenome (IMG submission 26582) | reverse complement strand
TTTTATTATTTCTTTATCTTTTATTATTTCTTTATCTTTTATTATTTCTTTATCTTTTATTGTTTTTTGATCTACTTCTTTTTCAACCTCCTGAATAATTTCTTGGTCCGTTACAGAAACAGAATCTTTTATGGTAATTACTGAGTCCTGTTCTAAGTTTTTGTCAGATGAATGACATCCCACCAATAATAAAAAAATCAGAAGAAAAAAATGTCTTTGTTTTTTCATACTGTCCACTCCTAATGTTGTATATATATCTTATATTTTATTATATCATTTATTTTTATGATTGGCTATATTTTCACAAAAAGTGTTCTTCACTTTCATTTTAAAATATATAATATACTATTGAAAAATATATAATCTAATTATAGATATCCAATTTATAAATTTAAATATCTTATAACCCATATCTATATTTACTCGACCTGCTACTTTCTTAGGTAGAAAATTGAGTTTTGTTTCTTAAGATTCAATGAATTACTTAGTTCTTTTTTGATAAGATGCTGATATCAAAAAAGAGCTTCCTTATCAAAAACAAAATAAAATCCAGTTACTTTTGCAAAATAACTGGATTTTTTAACTTATTCATATTTTTTACCACATCTTAATTACTCCTAATGCTAATATAATAATACTAGAAATTATTTTAAGTGTCTGTTCTGAAAAAAAGACACTACTTTTTTCACCTAAATAAGATCCTAATTTCAAAAAAACAGTATTAATAAATGCCAACGCTAGTATAAACCAACCTAAATGAATCTCATAAACAGATGCTGAAAGTCCCACTACAATTGTATCTAAAGCAAGTGCTATCCCTATATATAAAGCTTCCCTACCATCAATAGATCCTGACTGATCCATATCACAGAAAATGGGTTCTTGTATAATATTAACGATAATATTAAGAGATTTAATCTTCCATTTTTTTAGAATAATTGGATTTGTTAAATTAGAAAATTGTTTATGCCAAATAGCTTGTGATAATAGATAACTTCCAAAAAGAATAAGTAAAATAGATCCAACTTTTTTCATAATATTAGCAGAAATAAATACTAAACATAATTGCCCAACAAAAAAACTTCCTATTAAAAATGCAATAGAAATACCAACGATAATTAATATAGAAAAAGGCTTAATTTTGATTTTTTTAATACCATAGCTAGCACCAATTCCTAAGCTATCTAAGCTAATTGAAATAGCTAACAAAATAATATCCATAGTACCCCTCCTTTACCCTTTAATATAAACACCCTAAAAAGCAGAAAACCATCTACTCTTATAAGTGATGGTAATAAATATAGAGGTTTCTATAATACTATATGTATTAAAAATGAATTTTGTCACCATATACTCTATTACAAAATAAAGTTTATATCTTATTTTTATATTTTCTTTATTATAACCATTCAACAATCGCATCCATTAAAACACTTTCAGTATCTCTTTACTCCAACTATAACTTTTCAAATAGAAAATCCAACTTGAACTTAAATATCTCTAAACTACATTAAAAAGAATGTAAAAAAGCCAAGAAGAATCATAAAATCCTTCTTGACTTTTTTTATCATATAATACTCGAATTGAATTACTTTTATTTCATCTATACTCTTGCTTATAGTACAGGATTATCGTGTTTTGCTTTTAATCTTTCCCATCTACGATCTACTTCCCGTTGAGATTCTTCTACAATATCTTCAAAATCTGGAGACATCATATGTTTTGTTCTTCCCATCGTATTATAAAAATCAATAAGAGGAATTTTCTTATCTCTTGTTTCTGGGTTATAAGTAATCGTAGTAATTCCTTGCTCAATTTCATAAAGAGGATGGTAGCAGCTATTTACTCCTGCTTCAATAATACTTCTTTGATATCTTGGCTTAGCTCCCCAATTTAGTGGACAAGCAGATAATGCTTTTATATAAGACAAACCATATTCATTTGCATATTTCTGTGCTTTAGCAGCCTTTTTTATAAAATCAGTAGGATGACTTTCTGCTACCGTTGCAATATAAGGAATACCTGTTGCTGCAAAAATTTGTGGTGTATCTTTATGAAAAGTTGCTTTTCCTCTTTGTGCCTTACCTACGCCTGATGTAGATGTTTTAGCACCTTTAGGCGTAGAATACGATAATTGATATCCTGTATTCATATAACCACCATTATCATATTCCATAATAATCATACGATGATTACGAAGTGCTGCACCAATGGCAGGTCCCATTCCAATATCCATACCTCCATCACCACTAATCATGATGAAAGTAAAATCATCTCCTTCCGGAATTTCTCCACGACGTTGACGTTCATGAAACATTTCTACTAATCCGGATAGAGTTGCTGCTCCATTTTGGAATAAGTTATGCACATAACTTACACGAAATGCTGTTTTAGGATATCCTGTAGTAACAACCATTCCACAACCAGTATGGAATAATAGAACGACATTACCTTCTATTCCTTTTAATAAAAGATTAACATTTACAGGAATACCACAGCCAGGACAAGCACCATGCCCACCTGTTAAACGTTTAGGCATTATTGTTGTATTTTTTATCATACCGCCTTTGACATCTATTTTCCCTGTTTCTTCATTAAAGATAGAGGTTGTAGTACCAGGAGTCGATTCTTCTTCTGTGATAGGGTTAAAGTACTGTTGTGGATCGTATCCTTCTACTCCTTTATAGTGTCCATAATAATCAAATTTCTTCTCTGTCTTTCCTTTTTGAGCGATCTCATAAGCTCGATGTAACATTTCAATGGCATCTTCTATATAAAAGTCTTTACCACTAAGACCATATATCAAACTAACTACTTCAATATCCGCACGATAATCTTGCAAAGTTGCTTTTAGCTCTAGGGACATATTTCCTCCCCCAGCACCATAGCTATCTTGACGATCCGCTACAATAATAGCTTTTGTATTTTTTGCCATTTCATACAGTTCTCTTTTAGGCCAAGGTCGAAGAACATTAGTAGTAAATACGCCTATCTTTTTACCTTCTTTACGTAATTGATCTACTGCCATACAAGCTGTATCATAACTAGAACCAATAACAAACAAAGCTGCTTCTGCATCTTCCATATGATAGCCTTCCACCATAGTATAAGTACGACCTGTCAACTTACCAAATTCAGCAAATACCTCTGGTATTACTGTTCTTGCTTCCTCCATTGCGAGATGAAGTTGAAATTTATTATTCATTAAATCCGGTTCATTCATATAAGAACCTATCGTAACAGGATGATCTTTATCTAACGCGTGATATTCTGCTTCATATTCTCCAATAAAGTCCAGAACATCTTGATCATTGGCAATTACCTTCGTTCTTCGTTTTTGATGGCTCGTAAAGAAACCATCATATGCAACAATAATGGGAAGTTTGACCGTTTCTGCAACTTTAAGTGCACAAAGGTTCATATCATATACACGTTGAGGATCTTTTGCAAAAAAAATGATCCAGCCAGTATTTAAAGTATACATAATATCACTATGATCCCCTTTAATCGATAAAGGACCTGATACACTTCTACAAGCTATATTTAAAACCATAGGAAGCCGAGTTCCTGATTGTACAGGTAATTGTTCCAATGCATATAAAAGTCCGTTAGCAGATGTAGCATTAAAAACACGTCCACCACCTGTTGTAGCACCATAGCAAATACCTGCTGCACCATGTTCTCCATCTCCTGGGATCATTACAATTTCATGTTCTCCCTCAGACTTTAAACTATCTAAATATTCTGCTACTTCTGTAGAAGGAGTGATTGGATAATATCCCATTATATGATAATTAATTTGTTTTGCCGCATAGGCTGCTAATTGATTTCCACTATCAAATACTATCTTTTGTTCAACCATGATTTGACTACCTCCTCTATTTGTATTTATTACGATATTTTTATCTAATCCAACTTATTGTATATAGATTCAGAGTCGACCCATCCACTTACTCCTGCATCTTCAAATTCCATGTTATCTACAATTAGATCTTTATTACGTACATGTATATCCCACATTGTATCTTCATGTTCTCTTTCAATCCCTACAGTCAAAGCATCTGTTGGACAGGCTTCTACACAACGTAAACATCCTTTGCAGTGATGGTAGTCTGGCCCTAGATTTACCATAGAAGGCTTTCCTTTATACTCACCCATAACAAATTGAAATACCATATCGGGACAAGTAGTATCACACATACCACAATTAATACAAGCTTCTTTGTTAAATACTGGAATAAATCCTTCTCTTGTTGCAGTCATATCATTACTAATCATACTTCCAAAATTAGGATTAACTCCACCAATAGGGGCATTATCATAACCCCATTCTCTCTTTACTTCTTTGTATTCTTGATACGGATATTTTCCATCATTCTTAAATACCTTAGATTCAATTTCTGCATATCCTCTTTCTAATCCTTCTAAATTTCCCGGTAAGGCTTTAGGATATCGATCTCCAATCGTATCAATAACAACTTGTTTCAATGTTTCCAAAGGAATGAATCCAGAAGCTTTCGCCATAGCACCTAACATAACCATATTTACACGAGTTTTTGTTTCTATGGCAATATTTAAAGCATCTACACACACCAAAGTTCCTGCATGCATTTTCAATTGATCTCGTAATTCATCTACATCAAGTTCTGTATTTACTACAACAATACTCTTTTCATCTACACCTGCCATTACTGGAACTTTACCAACTAAACGTTCATGAAATAATCCTAATAAATGAGGTTTTTCTACAGGACTATTNATACGAATTTCTTGATCAGGATCACACCAACGTACAAAAGACTTTACAGGTGTTCCTTTTTTCTCTGAACCATAACTAGCAAAATTTGAACTATTAAAACCTAGGTATAAAGCACCTAATTCACCCAAAATTTTACCACTTAAGTTTGCCCCTAAACCTCCAATACTTTCCATGCGAATTTCATAAAAACCATATTCATTGGTAATGGGTAACGTAGTCTTTGGAGTTCCCATCTAAATTCCTCCTTTGTTTATTATGATAGTGTTCCATCATACTACTATTACTATAGATCTTTTTTTATTGGGAAATGATTCTTTTATAAGTATCAAGCGATATATAAAATAGATCTGTCAATTTATATCCTATTTTAAGTATAGGCAAATCCAAAAAAACTATTCTTTTAAGAATGATCCCTATCCGGTATACCAATTGTTTCTCCCTTAATTAATTTAGTTTTTCGGTAAATTACTTGACCATTCATTTCTCCTTTAATTAATCTTTTCAAATACTGTACAGCTGTTTTACTCATTTCATCAATAGGTTTTCGAATCGTTGATAATGCGGGCGTACTATAAGTGGCAAACAAACTTCCATCAAATCCCAAAAGTGAAATGTCTAAAGGAACTGAAATGCCCAATTGAGCCAACGCTTTCATAGCTCCAAAAGCCATTTCATCATTTGCACAAAACACCGCAGTAGGTCGCAATTTTTGTTGAACTAATTTTTTCATTCCTTTATAACCACTCATGGCACTATAATCTCCTGAAATACACCATTCTGGTCTAACACATAATCCATGTTTTATCAAAGCTTTTGTAAATCCTTTTTTCCGTTCTACACTAGATTCAAAACTTTCTTTTCCTTCAATCATTCCAATATTGCGATGTCCTTTAACAATTAAATATTCAACGCCTAATCGAACTCCTTCTTCGTCATCGGATATAATATTCGTTACTTGTAAATTTTCTACCTTTCGATTAATCACTACAATAGGAATCTTTTTTTCTAAAGCAGACCGAATAAAATCATCATCTTTTTCACTTTGACTTACTAATATAATCCCATCAAAATGATGAGGATGAAGCTCTTGAAAAAATACATCAATACCATGAACAACAAGATTATATTGATCTTCTATTTCACTGCTAACACATTTAATAATCTCATGAAAAAAATCTGGTGATGTACCATGAACAATACTAGAAAAAAATAATCCTATATTGTAGGATCTTGCATTAACTAATGCTTTTGCAGAATAATTAGGACTATACCCCATCTTTTTGGCCATCTTTTGTACTTTTTGCTTCGTTTCTTCTCGAATTAACGGACTATTATTTAATGCTCTAGAAACAGTTGTATGAGAAATACCCAGTTGCTTAGCAATATCTTTAATAGTAACACTCACTTTTTCTCGCCTCCTATTGAAGTCAAAGAAATAATATTCTATTATTATATCATAAAAATAGGACAATCCCATCACGATCCAATTCGTTAATGAAGGGAATTGTCCTATTTTTTAATACACAATATTTGATTTATAAACTTAGAATTCTACTCCAAAATACTCTTTTGCATTATTAAAGCAAATGTCTTGTACAATCGCACCTAAATATTCATGATCATAAGGAATTTCGCCATCTTCTGCCCATTGTCCTATCAAATTACATAAAATACGTCTAAAATACTCATGTCGTGGATAGGATAAAAAGCTTCTAGAGTCTGTCAACATACCAATAAAATTAGCTAAAAGACCTAAATTAGCTAAATCTGTCATTTGCGTAATCATGCCGTCTTTTTGATCACAGAACCACCAACCAGATCCAAATTGCATTTTGCCACGAATACTATCTGTAGAAAAATTACCTAGCATCGTTGCTAATACATAGTTATGACTTGGATTTAATGTATATAAAATAGTTTTTGGAAGATTTTCTTTTTCTTCTAAAGCATTTAACAATGCAGATAGTTTTTGAGCAATATTAACATCTACAACCGAATCATAACCAGTGTCAGGACCTAATTTATTAAACATAATCGTACTATTATTTCGAAGAGCTCCTATATGAAGTTGCATTGCCCAATTTCTCTTTGTATATTCTTTTCCTAAAAAGAGTAAAACACCTGTTTTATACTGTTCTATTTCTTGTTTGTTTAGCGCTTGCCCGTCTAATGCTTTTTGTAAAATTGCATCTAACTCTTCTTGAGAAGCTACTGCATAAGGAACATCTAATAGCGCATGATCCGAAAATGCACATCCACGTTCTGCAAAGTAATCCATACGATCCGCTAACGCTTGATATACTTGATCTATTGTTTGAATTTCATAACCTACTACTTTGCCTAATTTTTGAATATAAGATGCAAAATCAGCAGCATCAATATTAATAGCTTTATCAGGTCGATAAGTAGGTAATACTTTTGTTTTTAATTGACCTTCTTTTTGAATTTTGTCATGATATTCTAAGGAATCACTAGGATCATCTGTAGTTCCTACTGCTGCTACTTTAAATTTATTTAGAAATTTTCGTGCAGAAAAATCATCACTATTTATAATTTCATTACATTTTTCCCATATTTCAGGTGCTGTTTTTTCATTTAAAACAGTGTCAATGCCAAAATATCTTTGTAATTCTAAATGAGTCCAATGATATAATGGATTTCCAATGCAGCGTTCAAGAGTCTTTGCCCAAGCTATAAACTTCTCATAATCATCTGCATCTCCCGTAATATACTTCTCTGGAATTCCATTTAATCTCATCGCTCTCCATTTATAGTGATCTCCGTATAACCACAATTCTGTAATGTTTTTAAAATGTTTGTCTTCCCAAATTTCTTTAGGTTGTAAATGACAGTGATAGTCAAAAATAGGCATATCTTTGGCATAATCATGATATAATTTAACTGCCATAGGACTTTTAAGTAAAAAATCTTCATTCATAAATTTTTTCATTTTGTTCCCTCCCATGTTAACGTGTGCATTTTTTATGATACTATATTTATAATACCAGTTTTTTAAAAGTTATGCAATATCATATAGAATAAACCGATAAATTTACATCTTTCTATATATCATTACCAAGTACCTTTCCTGTAAATTAATTATCTATCCATGATGAAATAGATATAGGATATAGGTACTTGGTTCTTTATATATAAATATTGATTTTTATTTTAACTGTGCTTTTATAATAATATCTTTTCCTGCTTCTACATTCTCTATAGTTACAACATCTAACTTTGTGATATTCTCCATTGTCGTAATAATAATTGGACTTATAGTATCTTTTCCTTGTTTTTTAATTTTATCAAGGTCCATTTTGATTAAAGGTGTGCCAGCCGTAACGATTTGTCCTTCTTCTATCAGTCTTTTAAACCCCTCTCCATGTAATTCTACAGTATCTATTCCTAAATGAATTAAAATATCAATTCCATCTTTTGTTTCTATACCTACTGCATGATTAGTAGGAAATATTTGTACTACCCTCCCATCACATGGTGCAAATACCATACCGTTTGTTGGCTCAATAGCTACTCCATCACCTATCATCTTTTCTGCAAATGCCATATCTGGTACTTCTGTAATATGAATTACTTTACCAGTTATGGGAGCATATAATTTAAGTTCCTTTTTTTTAAAAAATCCAAACATATCGGTCTCTCCTTAATAGTAATTACTCTATGCTTATTATATGTTTTTTCTATACTTCTACAATTCAAAACTATACTTACATTCCTATATTTATGTTAAAATTGACATATTCTTTCTATATCTATTGCTATATATGCTATCATTTCTTCTGATAAGCAAATATTTTTTTCTTTCTGAATTAATCTGCTAATTTTTTCAGCAATAGAATAACTTTCTTTCATTTTATATTTTACTTCTTGAGTTAATGGATTATACATTGCTTTATGTTTCCTTGAATAATTTAGAATTTCTTTGATACTAGAAATAAAATTTTGATAGGCATCCTTTTTATTTCTTAATGTCTTACCTGTTTCTTCAATAATCAGTTCTATAATACTCTTAACTATTCTCGTATCTCTCATAGTCTCGCGAATAGTTGTATTATTACATGCCGAATGAAGGTGAAGTGCAATAAAACCCTTTTCATCATTTCCAATATCCACGCCTAATCTTTCCTTTATTAACGATGCTGCTAATTCTGCTACATCATATTCTTCTTGATATAATAGTGTTATTTCATCAATAAAAGGATTTTCAATGGGTAATCCCATGTAGATACGATCAAGCGCAAATATAATATGGTCAACTAACGCTATATGAATACTGGGACTTAATGGACCTAGTAACGTTTCTGCTCTTGCAATAATTTCCTCACTAACTCCTATTACTTCTTCGTTATATTCTGGCAATTTTTCTAAATATTTTAATGCATCTTTTAAATTCAGTTCATGAAATACTTTTTCAATTGCCTGTGGATCCACCTGTATAATATCTCCTGCTTTTTTCCCAAAACCAATTCCTTTACTGACTACTATAATTTCTTGATTATTTTGCAAAGCAAGCACTACATTATTATTAAATGCCTTCAATATTTTATACTTCACGTATCTACACCCCATTTAAACTGTTTGGTTCTTATATTCTAAATTTTTAATTTTGCCTTCGATTCCTTTTTATTGATATTTTGAATCATTTGTCTTATTTCTAATACAGAACCAGAATTCACACTGAGTTCATCAATCCCCATTGCTACAAATATTTTTGTAAGAGTAGGATCAGCAGCAGCTTCTCCACAAATTCCTACCCAAATATTTTCTTTATGCCCATTTTCAATGGTCTTTTGAATAAGTCTAAGCACCGAAAGATGATGTGTATTATATAGATATGCTACTTGACTATTCATCCGATCTACGGCAATAGTATATTGAGTAAGATCATTAGTACCAATACTAAAAAAATCTACTTCTTTTGCTAATATATCCGAAATCATAGCTGCAGCTGGTGTTTCTATCATAATTCCTATTTCTATATCTTCACTAAATGGTATCTTTTCGTTTTGAAGACTTTTTTTAACTTCTTCTAAAATTTTTTTTGCTTTTTGTACTTCCTCTAATGTACAGATCATAGGAAACATAATCCCTAGTTTTCCATAAATACTTGCACGAAGCAGTGCCCTAAGTTGCGTTTTAAATAGATCTGTTTTATCTAAACAAATACGAATAGCACGATATCCTAAAAATGGATTACTCTCTTTTGGAATTTGTAAATAAGCTATTTCCTTATCTCCTCCTACATCTAACGTACGAATAATCACCATTTTATCCTTCATTTTTTCAAGTACTGTCTTATATGCTTTAAATTGCTTTTCTTCACTTGGCATAGTCTTACTATTCATATATAAAAATTCACTTCGAAAAAGACCTATACCCTCTGCATCGTTTTCAATAGCTGCGTCTACATCTTCCGGCATTCCTATATTGGCGTTGACTTTTACGACAACGCCATCCTTTGTTATGCTTTTCGTTCCTTTTAATTGATTGAACCTATTTAATTTTATCTTATATTCTTTTTGTTTTTTTAACCATTCATTCTTTACTTCACTATTTGGAGTAATCATCACATAACCATTTTCACCATCTAAAATCACTTCATCTCCATCTTGAATCTTAGATAATACAGACTGTACACCTACAATAGCAGGAATTTTCATTGTTCTTGCTAAAATAGAGGAATGGGACATTTTTCCTCCTTCTTCTAAAATAAATCCAAGTACCTTTTTTTGATCTATTTTTACTGTATCTGAAGGTAATAAATCTTTTGCTGCAATAATAACAGGTTCTGTTAATTCTGACAAAGATAAATCTTGTTGATTAGTTAAAAGTTCAAGTAATCTTTTTGAAATATCTACAATATCTGCCGCTCTCTCTCGCATATAAGGATCTTCCATTTCCTTAAATANCGAAGAATATTCTTTACCCGTACAAGATACTGCATATTCTGCATTAACAGCTTCATTTTGAATAATCTCTTTGGCTCTTCCCATAAAATCTTCATCTTGTAAGATCATTTGATGAACTTCAAAAATACGTGCTTCGCTTTCTCCAATATTTTTTGTCGCATTATCCTGTAATTGTTTTAATTGTTCAATAGCCTGTTTTTTTGCATCTTCTAATCTTTCCATTTCATTATCAATAGATTGTATCGATTTTTTATCTGTTGTAATATTACATTGTTTTTTAATTAAAACTTTTCCTATAGCTATCCCTTTTGAAGCACCAATACCTCTTAATTTCATCATTAAACATACCTGCCTATTCTTCGAAGTTGGTATTACTTTTATATTTTATAACATTCTTT
>JGI24707J26582_10003577_pt1 | contig 11091 bp, 10 predicted proteins | sample BioPla1DNA1_FD_26582 | JGI IMG/M metagenome (IMG submission 26582) | reverse complement strand
TCTAGAAGATATAGTCTTTGGTAATGGTGAAATTATAAGTACTATTAATGCTGCTCAACAAAGCATAAGCAAAAATATAATTCCTAGCAAATCGGTATTTATGCAACTTATGCTTTATGTACGTGCACTTGCGCACCCATCAGGTATAAGACTTAAAATGTTAGGTTTAGGCAAGGTAAATGGAGATGATACATTAGGTAATGCCCTTCCTTTAGAATACTATTACCGTGGGCATGCTTTCATTAATCAATGCGATGAAAATTTATCTTATTATGATAGCCTATATTATTTAGAAAGTAGGAGCTTTATTAATATTTTTATACAGGATTATATTTATCATTTAATGGATCAGATTATTAGTGATAGCACTGAAACCCTTGAAAACTTACGTAATAATGCACCAGAAGTTGGCAATTTAATATCTAGCTACAACCAAATTATTCACAATCTTTCTACCCGATTAAGCACCCACTATATTGGACGAGAGGAGGTGGAAAATAAGTTACTAACGCTACAAAAAGATTTTATAGATAAATATAATTTAGATGTAAAAAGCTTCGACTTAATCAGTCTATTACCAAGACATATTCAGGGTGACTGTCGCAATTATCTAGTGACATCTGAAATTGTATTCAAGGTATTATCTGACCGGGATGACCGTGATCAAGTAGATTTTTCCGCGGCCTTAATTTCCCTCACCAAAGCAATGGAAAAAATTCTTAATGATATTTACCAACAGATGGATATAAAAATTTATCCTGGAATTGATAGTAAAACCAAGCATACCTATTTTAAGAAAATTGAGCCTTATTTGCTTAAGTATGATTCTATTGCATTTGGTCCTTGTATTTATTTACTCTCAGATGGAAAATTCATTAACTATAATGAGAAAAGTGGAGATTTCACTTGGGGTAGTAGATATCTATGGAAAAAGTCTAGATTTAATTACTGGGGTGGAAATCAAATTTTAGATTTTAGTCGGTTAAGTCAACTCCGAGGCCTAGAAATTCCTTTTGAAACAAAAGGAAAAAATAGAAAATTAATCAAAAGGGTTGCTAGCTTTTCTAATAATCAAGAATATAATAGAATGCTTTTTATTAAAGGTTTGGAATATATAAAGGATAACTTTAGAAATGTTGTAGCACATCAAAATAGTATTAGTTTAGATACTTTTGTAGAGGCAAGAAGTTTTCTTATACAAACAGAGGAAATGTTATGGGTGCTTATCTACCTACTAAAATAAGAATTATAATAATGAAAGGGGGAACTGATGTATTTTTCTATCGAAGAAATAAAGAAAGCCAAGCAATATTGTTACGGTAACTATCGATATTTTTATATGAATGGTAGTTATTATTTAGAAATAGGAACTAATGATTTTAAGATTATACAATGTATAGCCTATGATAGCCATCAAGAAATTCGTGCTGACATTAGGAAAGATCCTTATGGAATTAACTTTAAGAAAGAAGGTAAAAATATGAAAAAGGATGTCTTATTTGATGAGTTTATGGATTGTTTAATGGATATAAAAGAGGAAATTGGAAAAGATTTTAAAGATTTTTCAGTCAATGATTTCTTCGATTTAGAAGAAAATCTTGACGAAACTGTCTTTTCTTCATCTAAGGTTCAGGAGAAGCTAAGAGAATGTGGGGCAGTTAAAGAACTTGTTATAGATGATGAATTTATCGTTATTCATCTAGTAGATGGGTCAGTAGGAGAGTTCCCCTTATATTAAATTAATACCTAGAAGATAAGTTTATCAGGCTAAAAAAATAGGCCACGGCCAGCTAGTAGTAAAAAGCTTAAAAAAAGGAGAAAATAATGCGTAAGTTAACAAATGTAGAAGAAAAGATTCTTGATAAGGCCCTATATCTTATAGGAAAAACAGGATCCTTTAATGTACCTATTAGGATGATAGCCAAGGAGGCCGATGTCAATGTATCAGCTATTAATTACTACTTCCATTCTAAGGAAGAGATGCTAGGCCTTGTTAAAGAATTCTATATAGATAATACCATAGCTGCATACTCAGCCTTAGATAATGATGAGTATAATGCAAGGGAAAAGGTCATACTATGTGCAAATGAGATTATGGAATACACTATAAGATATCCAGGTATTATGACTGTACTTAAAGAGGCCTCTAATAGCCAGGAAGAGGATGAAATATCTGCTAGAATTATTAAAACAAGTGATTTTTGTAATGATAAGCTTGATAAATTTCTAGCTAAGATCCTTACTGGTGATGAATCTACATTTAAACATAAAAAGATGATATTCTTATCTTCTATTTTACACCCAACTATTCACTATGATTTTTACAATATTGATACTGACCTTGTTGATAACAAGGACAAAAGGCTAAAATATATAGATTTTGTAATCAATATGCTAAATAAATAATATCCACTATATTGCCAATACTTAGACTTCAAACACTTTGTTTGAAACATATTGATTTAATCCTTAAGACGATTTATAATGTATTTATAAGTCGTTTTTTATTTAACAATAGTTATTTAAGAAGAACCATAGGAGGTAGATTATGTCGTATACAAATCTTTTTAGTCCAATAGATATTAGGGGAATGAAACTTAAAAATAGGGTAGTTTTCCCAGCAATGGGAACAAAGATTCCAGGACAAGAAAAATATGTTACCCAGCAGCTTATTGACTATCATGTTGCTAGGGCAGAGGGCGGGTGCGGACTTAACTTTACAGAAGTTTGTGGAGTACATGGTCCTTCAACACCTAATGGTTTCTTAGGAATTTATGATGAAAAATATGTTCCAGGCCTTAAGAATCTTACAGATGCAGTTCATGAGGCCGGTGGTAAGGTTGGAGTACAACTTTGGCAGGGTGGACTTGCAATAGCCGGTTATGGAGTTGAATCTAAAATTACGCCTAGTGATGATACTGCCTACGGGGTAGAGGGTATTATACCAGCAGCTACTATTGAGGAAATAGAAGAGATAGTAGAATCTTTTGGAACTGCAGCCAAAAATGCTGTGCTAGCAGGTTTTGATTGTATTGAATTCCATGCAGGTCACGGATACTCTCCTCATGCTTTCTTAAGCTCAGCTTGGAATAAGAGAACAGATAAGTACGGTGGGTCTTTAGAAAACCGTGCCAGATTCTCCCTTGAGTGTATTAAAGCTATACGTGACAATATACCTGAGGACATGCCTTTATTTATGAGAATTGTTGCCCATGATGATTATGTTGAAAATGGCCTTACCATTGAAGATACAATTGAATTTTGCAAAATGGCCAAAGAAGCTGGGGTAGATGTTTTAGATGTGTCCCGTGGAAATTTTGGAACTGCAGCGGTTAAATTTGAAGTACCTCCAGTAGATCTACCAAAGAATTTTAATGTAGACAATGCGGCCAAGATTAGGCAGGCAACTGGTATGTTAACTATAGCAGTTGGACGAATTAATGACCCAGGACAGGCCGAGGAAATCTTATCAAGTGATAAAGCTGATATGGTAGTAGTAGGACGTGGCCAGTTGGCAGATCCAGAGTTTTGTAATAAGGCCCTTAATGGTAATACAAAGGGTATTGTTAAGTGTATAGCTTGCAACCAAGGATGCTTTGATGGATATGTAAATCCTGAGGTACCTTATATTACTTGCCTTAGGAATCCAGCCCTTGGAAGGGAAGCCGAATATGGCCTAGTAAGAACAAAGACTTCTAAGAGTGTTCTAATAGCAGGTGGTGGTGTTGCAGGCCTTGAGGCGGCAACTGTATTAAAAAGAAGGGGGCACAAGCCTATACTTTGTGAGGCAAGTGATTCCTTAGGTGGCCAATTTGCCCTAGCTGGTGAGGCACCAAGGAAGGAAGAAATGAAAGAAGCAGCTCTTGCTACTGCGGAAGTTGCTAAATCAGAAGGGGTAGATATAAGATTGAATACCCCGGTAACAGAAGAATTACTTGCAGAAATCAAACCTGATGAGCTAATTATAGCAATTGGTGCAACGGCAAGGAAGCCTAATATCCCTGGAATAGATCTCCCTCATGTAACAGACTCCCATGATGTATTAGAAGGCCTTGATAAGCCTAATGGCCAAATTGTGGTAATAGGTGGCGGCTTAGTAGGGCTTGAGGTTGCTGAGTATTTATCAGAGCAAGATAAGAAGGTAACTGTTGTTGAAATGCTAGATGAAGTAGCCAAGGACCTTGGTCAGCTTAGGAAAATCTGTGTTCTAGAAAGTATGTATGAGCAGGGAATTGATACAGTAACAGATGCAATTTGTTCTAGAATTACAGAGGATAAGGTTGTATTAGAGGTTAACCAACAAATCAAAGAAATACCTTGTGATAGCGTAGTTATAGCTACTGGGGTTAACTCTAATCCATCAGATCACCTAGTTGATTATTGTAATAAAAATAATATTACCTATCATATAGTGGGAGATGCCTTAACACCACGTAGGGCGCTAGATGCAATATCTGAGGCCGCAGAAGTAGCAAGGGCACTTTAAGATTAAGATATATAAGTCAATGTAAGATAGGGCACCATCTGTGGATAGACAGGTGGTGCTTTTATTTTGCTTATAATTAGATAAAGATAGTCTGTAATCAATGAGTGAAGATTAGGAATTTTGGTCAAACTATGGTATATTATAGTATATATATACTAAGGATAGGAGGTTTTTATAGTAATGACAAACAAAACAACAATTGATAGGGTCTCAAGTTTTCTTACTTCAAAAAGTAAAGTTTTAATTTTACATGGTCCAACAAGCAGTGGCAAAACTACATCAATTCCTTATATTAGGCAATTAGGATTTGATAATAACTTTAGTAAGGTGGAAGTTTTCATTTATTCAAATCGTTTACGTAATAATATGCTTAGACAAAACCCAGATTTTCATTACATAAAATCAATCTATGCAGCCATATTTGACTTTCAAGATGAAAAGGTAAACTCTGATATAAAGAGGTTTATACCTTTAAAAGAAATAAGACAGGATGATAGGGGTAAGAAGAATTTATATATTATTGATGATAGCCAACTATTTAACAACTCATATAAGGATACAAACTTAGTAAGGTTTGGTACTGGATATCTGTTAGATGATATTTTTACTTATTTTAATCTTGAAAATAATCCTGATAGTAAGGTTATTTTTATAGGAGATAAGAATAAACTATCCTATGGTCCTGAATCGAAATGTGCCCTTAATAGCTCCTACCTACAAGGCTTATTAAACAATAGAAAGATAAATTCTGATATATGCCAGATTGAATTAGAAAAAAGCAAAGTAGATTCAGAAATTGTAAGAGTGTGCCAGCAAGTTTCTGGAAGTATAGAAAGAAATAAATATAATAATTTAATAATTTCTAATAAAGATGATATAAGTTTATTAAGTAAAAATGATTACCTTGATGCTTTAAAAGATTCTTATCTTAATCCCTTTAATACTAAAATCCTAGCATATTCAAATAAAATGGCTGCGGAAACTAATTCATGGATAAAAAATAATCTGGCCCAAAATGGTAAAGAGATTAATGCTGGAGATTTTATTATTTTTTCTGCCAACAGCAATGCTTATCTTAGAAGTAAGGATAATGAAGAACCTAAAATAAAAAGAATAAGCAATGGGCTATACGGCGCCGTAACCTCCGTTGATTATAATAGTCAATTAGCTGCTAAGGTAATGCTCGAAAATGGGCAAGAAGTTGAGCTTTCATTTATACCTGCTCATATCACTTTAGAGGATGGTGATGAAGTAGAGGTGTTTGTTTTCGAAAACTACTTAAAATCAAATAGTGGGGAAATTTCAGATGAAGAACTATCTGCCTACCGAATTATACTATCCAGGCTGGAAAAACAATCAGTAGCTAGCGCGGTAAATGATAGGTACTTTAAAGTACGCAATGCTGTAATTATAAAATACGCCTGGTGTATGACCGTTAATAGTGCCATGGCTAATGTTTTTGATAAGGTGTATCTAAATACAGATATGGAGGGACTTGATAGGAATAATCCTCATTACTATAAGTGGCTATATACAGGTATATCAACAGCCCGTAAATCTATGAACTTATTAAATTGGAAAGCAATTACCCCTTACTATAAAACAAAATTTAATCCAGTATCAAACTATCATCCCATTGGCAATGATAAGGAAATTTCAAGTGAAGATTCTATAATGAAAGAGGAGTTTGATTACCTAAAAGATATTTTAAAGGAAAATAGCATAATAACCAGCTCCCAGAAATCCTACCATTTCCATACAATCTTTGAGTTTATTAAATCTGAAAAAAGACTACTGCTAAAATTTGGATTTAGCTCAGAAGGTTTTGTTGATTATATTGATGTATTAGAAGGAGACTTAAGCTTATTTACTGAAATTAAAAAAATCATTGAGAATATAGGATAAACTGTATAAGATTAGTTGCGAAAATTAAAATGTAAGTAATTATCACAAATTTAAAGATTGTATTTGCCCTATATAGCAAATACAATCTTTTTACATATTACAAAGAATATATACAATTGTATATATTCTCACCTTGGTGTATACTTATATTAAAGAGCATTTTAAAAAAGAAAACTAAGCATTGTTAACATGATATTTACTTGATTTAAGGGTCTATATGTAATTATATACATATAAGTCTACTTACCAATCTTGGAGGTGTAAATAATGACTCAAAAGGAATTAATACAAAACCCAAAAAAGATATTTCAGGCGCTTGTAGAAAACTCAAAAGATGTATTTGAGATTATTACCAAAGATGGAACCATTAAGTATACTAGTGGTATTAGCGAGGATCTGACAGGTTATAATTCTAATGATAGAGTTGGAAGAAGCATCTATGAATTTTGCACAGAAAAATCAAAAGTAAAGTTACATAGCATGATTAATCAAGCTATCTATAACCCTGGGGATACAATAGAAGATACAATAGTTGTTAATAGCCAATCTAAAGGGAAATTCCATCTAGAGGTGCATATACAAAATATGTTAGATGATGGTATTGTTAATGGAATATTTCTTGTTTTTAGGGATATTACTAACAGAATCAATATGGAACACAAAATTTACTATATTAATAACTATGATGATGTAACTGGTTTGTATAATAAGAATCATTTTAATCAGCATTTAAGGGAACTGTGTGAAAGCAAAAAAACAAACTTTCCTACATATGCATTAATGATGTTAGAGCTAGAGAATTTAAATGAAATTGTTTACAATTTAGAATATGAAATAGGAAATAAATTAATAATAGGAGTTGCAGAAAGGTTAAGAGAATATCTAGGCGATAAGGCATATATTAGTAGGTATTCAGATAATAACATTGCAATAATTATAAGAAACAGATTGTCTAATAATCAATATAAAAATATAGCAGAGAGTATAATATGTATGCTAACAAAACCCTTTCAAATAGGTAAATATGAGCTCGAGTTATCTGTAAGCATGGGGATACACCTATGTAATGGAGATAGTCAGTCTACCAAAACTGTAAAAAAACAAGTTTTTGCAGCACTAAATAGATCAATTAAAAATGGTGGTAATTGTTATAGTTTCTACTCAAAAGATTTTGATATCAAAAATTACAAAGATTTTATGATAAGAAATGATATATCTAAAGCAATAAAAAGAAATCAGTTGAAGATGTTTTATATGCCTGTAGTAGAGTTAAAAACAGGTAAAATCTTAGGCGCAGAAGCAGTTGTGAAATGGAAGCACCCTGACTGGGGTGATATCTTTATATCCGAAATAATAACCATAGCTGAGGAAACTAATGTAATTAGTGATATAGAAGATTGGGCCCTAGAAGAAGTGTGCAAAACCTATAGGGGTTGGATGGATGATGGTAGGATGCCAATCAATATTTCAATGAAATTTTCAGGCATCCGCTTTTATGAAAATGACTTTGTAGATAAAATATTAGATGTTACTAACCGTTATCAGGTGCCTCCCCAAACCCTAATAGTAGAAGTAAGTAAGCTTATATTTGAAGATAAGGTTGATAGAATAATGAAGGAACTTGATAGGATGCAATCACATGGTATACAAATTGCATTATCTGACCTAGGAGCTGGTAACTCTTCATGGGCTTACCTAAATAAGTGTCCTATTGATATTATAAAAATTAATAAATCTTTTATAAAGGGTATAGGCTCTGATATAACAGGCTCTATTATACTAAAAAGTTTATTAAATATGATGAAAGAATTAAAGGTACAATTAGTTGCTGAGGGAATAGAAGACTGGGAACAACTTACATTCTTAAAGAATCATAATTGCATGGCTGGGCAAGGCAATATTTATGGTAAGGCCCTTTCATATAAAGACTTTGAAAAAATTCTTATAAGGGGACGTTGCAAGCCTCAGAAGATAAATAATCTGGGAGTAGGTGAAAGAGAAGAAAGGCGCAAATTATTCAGGATTAAATTCCACCAGTACCTAGAGGCTGATTTAACAATAAAAGAAGTAGGGAATAAACCCTTAGAAATAGGTAGTACACCTATACTGATTGAAGATATTGGGGCAGGAGGATTGAAGATAATTTCTGATATTAGATTTCCTGCCCGTAGGTCAATATTATTAAAAATATCCACTGAATTACTTAGTAAAGATATTGATCTAATAGGCACAATACTTAGAACCGAAGAACTTAGTAATGGCTTATACGGATATGGAATAAAGCTCATAATGGATGAAAATGATAGAACCAAATTGATTAATCTATTAAATGAGATACAGATAAAGATGAGAAATAATGTATTATTCAATGAGGGAAGCTTTACCTCACTAGAACCACCAGCTTATTTTAAAGAAAACAAATGTAAGACTAGCTAATAATAAAAAGTCATAAGATAAACACTGTTGTGTCTGTCTTATGACTTTTTATAAGCTAATTATTTTATTTCATCCTTGCCCTAGATATCATTTGTGTCATAGTTCCCATAGGGCAATAAACGCACCAAGATCTAGGCTTATATAATCTCATAGTTATCAAACCTAATATGGTGGAAGTTAACATAAGACTAAAAAAACCAAAGGCAAACTGGGCAATCCAAGGTGATACCATTGATACATCTATCCAGTTCCATGGCAGTTTAAAAGTCCACAATAGTGTTATTGCCTGCCTTAAATTCTTTTCTTGCTTGAATACCTGTATAGTTATAAAAATCATATTTGAAAACATTGTTAAGAAAAACACTAGAAAGCCATACCTAAATCCTTTGCTTTTTATAAAGTTGGGTATATCCCTATTTTTAGAGAGTTTATATTTATTGCCTAATAAATTAAGTAATTGGCCTCTACCACAATAATTATTACAGTAAGATTTTCCACCACCTGAGATAGATATAATAAGTGGTACAATAAAGCATATCATGCCAAGCCATGCAAATAAAATATTAAAAAACCCTAATATTAAGTATGAAAGAGAGACAATCCACATGTAATCAAAAAAACTTCTCTTTTTTGTCATATTAAGATACCTCCCTTGAAATCATTTTTATTACAGATGCAGGGCATATCTTAGAACATTTGCCACATCCTACACATTTCTCACCATTAATTAGTGCAAATACTCCCTGCTTAATAGTTATAGCGCCAAATTTACATTCATCCTTACAGGCCCCACAGGCCACGCAATAATCCCTATCTACCTTAGCTAGTTTTTTAGATAATCTTTTTTTCATTTCTTCCTCCTATGTAATATTCTTTTATTGTATTATTATAATATATAAATAAGATAAAAGCAAATTAAATATCTTATTATAATGGGTGGTATATGATATACTTCTTAAGTAAGTACCATAATTTTCTAAGAAAGAATGTGAAAGAAACAATGAAACTAAATAATATTTTGCTATTAATAGGCCTTACCGCTGGAATAATAATATTTGTTATATGGCAAAACAACCACATTGTAACAACTTATATTCCTTATATAAACCCTGGGCTTCCAGGTCCATTTGATGGCTATAAAATAATTCATATTTCAGACCTACATAATAAAAGCTTCGGAAAGGGACAAAACTATATATTATCTAAGATAAAAAAGACTTCCCCCGATATTATTTTTATTACAGGGGATCTTATAGATAGGAGAAAGTATGACCTAGAAACTGCCATGGTGTTTATTAAGGGTGCTATGGAAATAGCGCCAGTATACTATGTTCCAGGTAATCATGAGGCCTGGTCTGGTAAGTATAATATTATTCAGCAGGAGCTTATAGATGCTGGTGTAGAAGTTTTAGAAGATTCCCTTGTTAAATTAAACAAGGGTGGGCAAGCTATTGATATTCTAGGTATACTAGATCCTGGATTTTACCATAATAACACACTACCTTATAATCATATAGAGGGGGCAGATTCTTCGAGATTTCAAATTTTACTATCACATAGGCCTGAGTTATTTGACTTATATGCTAGGGAAAAAATTGACTTAATCTTTGCTGGTCATGTTCATGGTGGTCAAATTAGACTTCCCTTTATTGGTGGTATTGTAGCACCGGACCAGGGTTTAATTCCTAAGTATACAAGTGGTAGCTATAGGATGGGGGATTCTAACTTAATAGTTAGTAGGGGATTGGGTAATAGTCTTTTTCCTATTAGGGTATTTAATAGGCCTGAGATAATAGTTGTTAGGTTAAGTAAGGAGGGGTGATTATATGTTTATAGGGAGTTTAGTAGTAAGCCTGCATATGCCCTGGGTTAATTCTCTAAAAGAAAAAAGAATGATAAAAAATAGTATTATTTCTAAGATTAGCAACAAATTTAATGTGTCTATTGCCGAAATAGATGAGCAAGACACCCATAGGGTCCTAGTCATTGGAATCGTTTGTCTTGCTAATGAAATAAGTCAGGTAGATAGGATCTTAGATAAGCTTATTGCCTTTACTGAGACTAATACAGAAGCTAATATTGTCTCTATAGAAAGGGAAATAATATAGCAGGAAGGATATCCTTCCTGCTATATTTTAATCACAAAGTGTATCAAGTGCTACTTCAATCATATCATTAAATGTAAGCTGCCTTTCCTCTGGGCTAGTCATTTCACCAGTTATTATATGATCGCTAACTGTAAGAAGGGCTAAAGCTTGTACCCC
>JGI24707J26582_10003573_pt1 | contig 11099 bp, 7 predicted proteins | sample BioPla1DNA1_FD_26582 | JGI IMG/M metagenome (IMG submission 26582) | reverse complement strand
ATGGTTAAACTATAAAAATAAAATATATGAAAATATATTAAAAATTATATAATATATATATATATTTATTAAAATGTGTATTTATTAAAATAGTTAAAGTCTGTTCTACACGGTTGTATATTAAATAATACAAAGTACAAACGATTTCAAATTAGAGAGAAATGTATAAAGTAAAGACTCAGTATAAAACAACCAAGTATAAAATAAATACCGAGTATAAAACAATATCGATTATAAATCAGTATATCAGTATAAAACTATATAACCTTGAATCTATAAAATTTGAATCTATAAAATTATATAATTTTGAATCTAATAAAAAACTAAATAAAACAAAAACTGTAAATTTTTCAGTAGTTTTAAATTATTGTGAGATTATCCTTAAAAAGAGTAAACAAGTATATAAATTATGCGGTTTGTAATCTCTTTTATTATATTTAAAATATTAAATTACATAAATCGGATGATTTTAAAAAATATGAAAACATAATGTTTTTATAGAGGTATGTAATAATTCTCAAAGCTTTTAACCAAATTTATAAATTCGGTTTAAGATTCCTAAAAACATAAACAAAGGTGAATTCATTATGGATGGAAAAATTATCGAGATTGCTCGCAGAATTAAAGAAATGCGTGAGCTTTCGGATATAACTCAAGAAGAGATTGCTGAAAAATTGGATATATCGCTTGACAGATATATTCGTATTGAAAGCGGAGAAGATGAAATTTCAGCCAGCAACTTAATTGAGATTGCAGATATTTTAGGAGTCGATTTAACCCTTTTGTTGACAGGCGAAGAGCCGAGAATGAATATATTTACGGTGACCAGATCAGGAAAAGGCGTAGTTGTTGAACGACGCAAACAATATAAATATGAAAATCTGGCAGAAAAATTCATTCACAAAAGAGTTGAACCTTTTTTTGTTATTGCCGATCCCAAAGATGAAGAGCCGACCCTTCATGCTCACCCGGGACAGGAATTCAATTACATTTTAATGGGGTCTTTAAAACTCTACATTCACGGAAATGAAATTATTTTGAACGAAGGAGATTCAATATATTTTGATTCGTCATACCCTCACGGAATGAAAGCGTTGAATGGAAAACCCGCTAAATTTTTGGCTATTATTATATGAATAAATTATATGAGTTTTAAAAAATTCATATAACAAATTCGTATAATAAATTCAGGAACAGCTGTAATAAATAACAGATGAAAATGTAAATTGAAATGTAAATTGTAAAAATGCAAAAGTTACAGTCGGCAATTAGGATTGCTGTAATGCTGTAAGCTTAAAGATTAGGAGTTTTAATAATGACCTCATTGCTTAAAAAGTATGCACCGTATACGGAATTTGAGTCATACGAAGATTTTTTGAATAATTTTAAAATAAACGTACCCGAGAACTTTAATTTTGCGTACGATGTAGTAGACGAATATGCGAAAATAGACCCGGAAAAGCTTGCACTTGTTTGGTGCAACGATTACGGGGAAGAAAAAATAATAAACTTTTCGGAATTAAAAATATTAACAGACAAAGCTGCAAATTTGTTGCAAAAAAACGGAATTAAAAAAGGAGATTCCGTAATACTTACATTGAAAAGCAGATACGAATTCTGGATTGCGATAATCGCACTTCACAAACTCGGTGCCGTTGCGGTTCCCGCAACTCATATGTTGAAAACGGACGACATAGTATACAGATTTAATAAAACGAAACCGAAAGCGATTATCAGTATAAGCGACCACGGCATACCGAAAATGTTTGACGAAGCTCAAAAAATAACAAACACAACCGACCTTAAGAAATTTATCGTAGGTGAAGCGGACGGTTGGGCGGATTTTAACGAAGAAGTAGAAAAAGCGTCTGCCGATTTTAAAAGACCGGAAGGAGATCAAAGAACGGAAAACAGCGACCCGATGCTTTATTATTTTTCGTCCGGAACATCCGGATTTCCGAAAATGGTAATTCACGATTTTGAATATCCGCTGGGACACATAATAACATCGAAATATTGGCAAAATGTAATAGAAGACGAATTGCACTACACGCATGCGGACAGCGGTTGGGCAAAATGCGTTTGGGGAAAACTTTACGGGCAATGGATTTGCGGAGCTCCCGTTTTAGTTTACGACTCAGATAAAAGCTTCGATGTTGATTCGCTTATGGAAAAAATAACGAAATACAAAGTTGCAACATTTTGTTCTCCGCCGACAGTTTACCGCTTTTTGATTAAAGAAGATATGTCAAAATACGATTTCAGCCACTTGAAATATTGTGTGGTTGCCGGAGAAGCGCTAAACCCAGAAGTTTACAATAAATTTTTGGAAAATACAGGAATTGAACTTAGAGAAGGTTACGGGCAAACTGAAATGATAGTCTCGATTGCAACATTTCCGTGGGTTACACCGAAACCGGGGTCTATCGGAAAACCGGCCGCCGCATACNACATTGACATAATTGACGCAAACGGAAGATCGTGCGATGTAGGAGAACAGGGAGAAATCGTTGTAAGAACTCCCGGCGGAAAAAAGCCGCCCGGTCTTTTCTGCGGATATAAAGACGACCCTGTAAAAACAAAAGAAGCTTGGAACAACGACATTTACTACACAGGCGATACGGCTTGGAAAGATGAAGAAGGATATTATTGGTTTATAGGAAGAACTGACGACATCATAAAAAGTTCAGGTTATAAAATAAGTCCTTTCGAAGTCGAAAGTGCCGTTATGAAACACCCGGCCGTTCTTGAATGTGCCGTTACAAGCGTTCCTGACGAAATACGAGGACAAGTCGTAAAAGCAACTATAATTTTAACAAGAGATTACAAAGACAAAGTAAAAACAAAAGAAGGCGAAAACGCACTTAGAAAAGAAATACAAAACTTTGTAAAAAACATTACAGCACCATACAAATACCCAAGAGTCGTGGAGTTTGTAGACGAACTTCCGAAAACGATAAGCGGAAAAATAAGACGTGTAGAAATACGCGAAAAAGATTCTCAACAAAAATAAATCAATAAAAACAATAAAGTTAAAAAACAAAAACTTAAAAACAAATCAAAAATAAAACAAAAAACGAACACGGGTTTTTCTTTCAAAAAATAAAAAAACGAACGAATATTTTTTTTTATTAAAAAAAAACAAATGCAGGAAAAATCCATAAAAACGCCGCACTTTTTTAAAAAACGACGGCGTGCTTTTTTTATAAAATAAGAATAAAATGCAGTAGACGTTAAAATTCTAAAAAAGAATAAAACGAAGCGACTGTTTTAATTCTTAAAGTGAATGGTACGACGTGGCAGCCTTTAAAATCCAAAACGGGAATAAAACTGCAGTTCGGGTTTTTTCTTAAAATTAAAAAACGAATCACCGGTAAAGTTTTTAAATGGGCCGGCAGAATTGAAAAAAACGGCGGCGAGGTCTTATCAGTTAGAAATGAAAAGCCGCAACGCGGCTTTTCATAAAAAGAATAAAATAAAACAACAGAATTGAGCCACCGACACCAAAACCTTAAAGGAAAAGAATAAAACGAAAAAACAGAATTAGGCCACCGACACCAAAACCTTAAAGGAAAAGAATAAAACTAAAAAACAGAATTAGGCCACCGACACCAAAACCTTACGGGAAAAGAATGAAACAAAGCAACCGTTTTAATTTTTAAAGTGAATGATACGACGTGGCAGCCTTTAAAATCCTAAAAATGAAAAAAGGAAAAAAATGAAAAATTAAACCAAAGGTTTACAGCATCGGGAATCCCGATGCTGTAAATCTTTGGTTTTCAGAAAGATTTGCAAGGACAATCATATCGCTTTTGCTCAAAGCGATTCTTTTTCCGGCTTTTACGGTAACTCTGCATTCATCGCCGGGATTTGCTTTTTCAACTTCTTTTCCGTCTTTTTCTATTTTCAAAACGCGAACGGCATCGCTTTGGAGTCCTAGATACAAATTCATTGAATCATCTTTTTGTATTCCGTGTTTTGAAAACTTTGTAAGTTTACAATCAACTGTTATTTCTTCAACAATCGTTTCTTTTTCGGAAAGTAAAAAACCTCTCTCAAGTTCTCGTTCCAAAAGACCTTTTAAAGCCATACCGACTCGAAATCCGGATTTTGCTTCTTTTACATCGGTATCTTGCGTTTGAATTGAACGAATATCAACTTTTTTGTCAACGGGATACAAACCGATTTTATCGTGCGTGTGAACGGTTCCTTGAAGAACTTTTCCAAGAATAACGACACCGATTCCGGTTACGTTGAAGAAATGATCAATTACAACTCTTGGGCTTAAATCGTCTTTTTCCCTCATTTCTTTTTGTATTTCAATTGAAATATTCGATATTTCAGACTTTAAATCTTCAATTCCTTCAAAAGGATTTGACGCATTTTTATTTGTGTTAACGGCAATTATATTCCAATTTTCAACTACAGTTCCTTCAGAAACCTTTTTTATCTTACTCTTAAGCTCATCTATTGCAAAAGGATAGCTTTCATCAGATTTAGTAATTACGACAACGCCTCGCTTCATTTTGATTAAATCAAGTGCGACAATACACTCTCCCGTGTGAGTGGAAAGGCCATCGGGCGAGACACATAAAATTGCCATGTCGGACAAATTGAGTGCCGCCATAATAGATTTCACGGATTTCGGATAAGATTTTGAATCGATATATACAAATTTATCTTCGTGCCTGTCGTCATTGAAAAGAGTAATGTCGGAGTCGGTTCCTTTTTTTCCAAGAACACCCGCAAGCGATGTTCGACCGGTTTTCTCATCGCCGATTATTGCAATATTCGTCATTTAAAAAATTCCTCAGTTTCCTATAAAAAATAATAATGGTAAAGTAGTATAGTAAAGTAATAATGATGAAGTAGTATAGTAAAGTAATAATAGTAAAGTAATTATCTTTCGTTTCAATCTTCAAACAGTTTGTTTACAAACCATTCCGGATCGAACTTCATCAAATCGTCATATTCTTGTCCCATCCCGAAAAACAATATCGGTTTTTGGGTTATGTATGCAATGGATATTGCTGCTCCGCCTTTTGAATCTGCGTCAAGTTTTGTAAGAATACTTCCGTCAATTTCTACTGCTTCCGAAAATTGGCGAGCTCTTTCGACCGCATCGTTTCCCGCAGTTGCTTCATCTACAAAAATAACGAGGTCGGGATTTGAAACTCTGCAGATTTTTTCAAGCTGAGACATTAAATTCAAATTTGTATGCATTCTGCCTGCCGTATCCGAAAGTAAAATATCGATATTGTGAGATTTTGCATATTGCAAAGCATCATATATAACTGCGGCCGGGTCTGATCCTTCATGATGTCTTATAAGTTTTACACCCAAACGGTCGGCATGAATTTGAATTTGATCGATTGCTCCCGCCCTAAAAGTATCGCCTGCCGCAAGTACGACCGAATATCCTTGTTTTTTAAATCTGTGTGCAAGTTTTGCAACACTCGTCGTTTTACCCGTTCCGTTTATTCCTACAAACGCTAAGTGAATCGTTTTTCCTTCTTTGTTTTTAATATATTCGTCAAAATCAAAAACATTGGCGGACATCACATTTAAAATCGATTTTTTTAAGGCATCCTCGATAAATTGTGACGAATTCTTTCCAATTTTTTTATGAGTTCCGATAAGCTCTTCACGAACCGAATTTATTATTGCTTCACAAACAGAAAGCGCCAAATCGCTTTCCAAAAGAGCCATCTCAAGCTCAAATAAAGGCTCTTCCAAATCTTTTTCATCCAGAATTACTTCTCGATTGAAAAGCGCTTTGGCTTTGTCAAAAAATCCGGCTTTTTTAGTCTTTTTTGAAGAGCTTGCAGCAGTTTCTGCAGAAACTGCTGCCGGTTTTTCCGACTTGAGTTGCGATTCTGTTTTTTCCAATTTTGTTTTAGAATCTTCAGCTTCTTTTTTGATTCCGGCTTCGGTATCGGATTTAATAGCAGTTTCTTTTTGAACTTCAACATCCGATTCAATAGCTTTAATAGTTTCAGTTCCAATATCAGTTTCAATATCAGTTTCAATATCAGATCTAATTACAAGATCTGTTTCTTTGTCAATCTTTTCTTTCTTATCTGTTTTATCTGCTTCTCCTTTTTTTGTCGTTTGACTTTTGCCGGAAAATATATTTTTAAACTTTGACATGAAAGAATTATCTTTTGTTTTTACTTTTGGAGCAGCTTTTTCAATTTTTTGTGTTTCATCGGAAGATTCGGTTGATTCAATTGATTCGGTAAATCCTGATGCAGCGGCTCCAATAGATACCTCGGATTCAGCTACAGCTGATTCAATTGATTCGGTCGATTCATTTAATTTAGTAGATTCTCCCAACTCTGAGATTTCTGATGTTTCAGAAGCAACAAACGCTTTGGAAATTTCAGAAGTTTCAGAAGCAACAGACGTTTTGGAAATTTCAGAAGTTTCAGAAGCAACAGACGTTTTGGAAATTTCAGAAGTTTCAGAAGCAACAGACGTTTTGGAAATTTCAGAAGTTTCAGAAGCTACAGACACTTTGGAAATATCGGATATTTCAGAAGCTGCCGACGTTTTGGAAATTTCAGAAGTTTCAGAAGCAACAGACGCTTTGGGAATTTCAGAAGCTACAGACATTTCTCCAATTTCAGAAATTTCAGAAGCAACTGACATTTTGTCAATTTCAGAAATTTCAGAAGCTACAGACAGATCGTCAATTTCGGACGATTCTGCCTGTTTAATTTGACTCGTCGTTATTTCATCCGTTTTTTCAATTTCATCGGATACGGGCAAGCCGGAATCCGAACCGGATTCCGGTTCGGATTCGATATCTTCTACAATAACGGCTTTTTCGTCCACTTTTTTTGTAACGCTGTCTGTAAATTCTTTCAGCTTTTGTTTTAATCTTCCGAACATAAAATGTGCTCCAAAAATGGTTAAAATGATAATAATTCTAAATTATGTAATTAGAAATTACATATAAATTATAAAAATAACATATAAATTATAAATTATAGAATATAAAAATATTATATCAGATTCTTTCATTTAGAAAGGCTTTCTGATTTATAATGCTTTTGAAATTTTAAGCTGTTTTAAAAATCGTCGTCTTGTAAATAGCTTCTATTTTGAATTATTGAAATTTCCGCTTTTTTTATTTCTGAACCCAAATAAGCGGCATGGCTTAAAAGAGTAACGAAACCTGATTCTAAAATATTTTCCAACAAAATTGAAGCGTCGTCTCCTACATATATTTTTTTTGAGTGCGAAACTAAAATTAATTTTTTATTTTCAGGAAACGGCTTTCCGAACTCGTCGATAAATTCGATTTCAGTAAACAGATTTTTTAAATCTCGAACTTCTACAATATTAATATAAAAATCTCCGCCTTTGTCACGAATAAATTTGCTGTTTAAATTTTCGGCTAATTGAACAGGCGAGCTTTCAATAAACGGAACAGAATTTATAGAAACGGGTTTTCTCTTTCTCTTTTCTTTGAATTTTAAAAGATCGATTCCCAAATCTTTAGGAAAAGTCGACCGATTCTTTGCTAAAAACATCATTTCAGATGCACGTGCGAGCTCTGAAACGCTTCCGTCCGTTTTATCGCTTGCCTGAGGTGTAAACAGAACCGAAGCCCCTACTTCCGATGCAAACGCTGCAAGAAGCGAATTGACACCAATAGAATCGGCATCTATCAGCTCAGTTACATTTCCAGTTCCAAACAAAACCGGGATTTTTTCAACGTTTAAATCCTTTAAATATTTATAAGCACAAATCGAATCGGAAATACCGAAACCGGGCGGATTTAATACGGGGTCTAAGATGAAATTGGATTTGGGTAAAAGACTTTTTGCAAAATTATAAAAATCAATTAGAGACGTTGCAACCAATTTCGGTTTGTATGAATTGTTTATTAAATCTAAATTTGGCAAAAGAACAAAAGTTTTTCCTTTCGTAAAATTTAAAATTTCTGTTTCATTTTCATCGAATTTTTTACAAATAAGTGTATATAGCTCATTTATATTCTCAGGTGTTAAACTCAAAATTATGTCGGACCCTGCCAAAAGCGATTCAAATATTTGAAAAGGAGAAATTGTGTCACTGCTTATCGGAACGGAAGATATCGATTTTGAAAATTCAACCGTTTCAAAAACTTCTTTTGGGTCTGTTTCCGGTGAAAATCCCAAGTCGATAAAATCAGCACCGGAATTTATTCCGTCGTTTATTTTATTTTTTAAATCGTAAAGCGATAAACGATTTGCATCGACTATTTCATAAATGATTTTCATTTTAGAATCTTTTCCCACTTTTACAGAACCTACCATAAAAGAAAAGTCTGCTTTTTCTTCAAATTCAATTAAATTAGAAAAAGCATTCTCCCTTTTTATATCGGAAAGATGCACACAAACCGGTTTTTCTCTTGAAAAATATGAAAGAGGAAGGTCTTTTACAAAAGACAAATCCGATGCACACTTAGGGCCTGACATTATCGGAAATCCCAAAATTTTTTCCGCTTTGGAAAAATCTGTTTTTGAAAATCCGGAAATTAAACCGATATCATATTTTTTATTTGAAAATTCCGATTTTTTAAAATTGGAAATTAATAAATCGGGCGTAATTAAAGAAGCAACAGGAGCCGATACAACCAAAATATCTGCAAAGCTTCCGGCCGCTTTAAAAACTTCACTTTTTGCAAGCTTCCCGGTTATAATTAAAATTTTCATAAGAGTCATTTATAATAAGCAGATTAAATTATAAAAAAGTGATGAAATCAAAAATAAACGAACTGCAGAAAAATCTTGAAAAGCGACACACCTCAAAAGAAAACGAAATCCCAGTCATATCAGCCAAAAAGGAAAAGCCGCAAAGCGGCTTTTCATAAAAAGAATAAAACGAAACAAAAAAATTGGGACACCGACACCAAAACCCTAAAGGAAAAGAATAAAACGTTGTTACCTTAAAAATCCTAAAAATGAATGAAAAACATATCGCATAAAATCTTGAAATGAATAAAACGAATGTTTAGTTTTTTCATTAAAAATTAAAAACGAAACATAGTAAATCTTGATTTAAGCCGTCAAAAACAAAAAAAAACGGAAGCAGGGGCGCATCATGAAAAACGAAAAAATGCAGCATCATTTGAAATTCTCAAAGTGTAGGATACGACGCTGCCGTTAAAATTCTTAAAAAAGAAAAAATCCGAACTTAGGTTTTCATGAATTTGAGATTAACGAAACGTCGGAAAATCTTAAAATGCGCCGCACAGGAACAAAAAAAACGAATGTAAGGTTTTCCGTAAAAAAATAAAAACGACCTTGACTTTTATTAAAAAATAATACTTTTATTAAAAAATAATAAAACGAAAAAAGAAAAGAAAAAAAAGGAATAAAATAAAAGGAAAGAAATTTAAAAGAAAAAATAAATTTTATTTGAATTTCAAATAAAATCTATTATATTATTATGATTTGACACAGAGCTCCTGTTTTGTGCAGTTTGCGGTTGATAGTTTGCAACCGGTTGTTGATTTCTGTCTCTGTTGTAGTCTCTAATCGTTGTGTGATTAGTTTGCGGCTGAACTCCGGTCATGATTGCCATTACGCGAACACGGCCTTCGTAATCGCTTTTAATTCTTGCACCGATTGTAACTTTAGCATCTTTTGAAATTTCATAAGTTAATTGATCGGCAATTTCCATTGCTTCCTGAAGACTTAAGTCGGAACCGCCCGTTATGTGTACGAGACATCCGGTCGCGCCTCTGTAATCTACATCGAGAAGCGGGTGGTTGAGCGCTTGTTTTACGACATCTTGTGCTTTATTTTGAGATTTTGATTCTCCAACAAGCATAACCGCAAGACCGCCGCAACCCATTGTTGCGCGAATGTCTGCATAGTCAAGGTTGATTAATGAATATTCAGTAATAGTTTCGGTAATTCCTTTGACTGTTTCCGCTATGAGTTGGTCCATAACAGACAATGCCTGGTCGACAGGTAAATTCGGAACGTGGGCCAAAAGCCTTTGGTTATCCAAAATTACGACAGTATCGGCCGCTTTTCTGAGTGCTTCGATTCCTTCTTGTGCTTTTTCAATTCTGGAACCTTCGACTTTAAACGGACTTGAGACCATACCGATTACGATTGCACCTTGTTCTTTTGCGATTTCCGCAACTACAGGTGCAACACCGGTTCCCGTACCGCCACCCATTCCGGCCGTTACGAATACGAGATCGGCGTCTTTTAAAACTTCTTCAAGTGTGCCGCGCGCCAATTCCGCCGCTTTTCTTCCTATTTCGGGGTATCCGCCCGCACCTAAACCTCTTGTTAATGTTTTACCGATCAATATTTTTTTATTGGCACGTGTTTTGTCAAGGTCTTGTTTATCGGTATTAATGCATATGGTTTCGGCGTTAACGATTCCCATGTTGAATAGACGTTTGATTGTATTATTTCCTGCACCACCGCATCCTACGATTACGATGCGCGGTTGACCGAATTCTTCAAATTCTGAATTTTCGCTTGTAAGTTCTTTTTCTTGCTCGGAGTATTTTAATGCTTGTTGGACTATGGATTGCAAAAGGATCCCTCTAAGATTGGTTTTTGTGTGAATTAATAAATAAAAATGGGAAAAAAAAAGCTTAAGAGTTACTTATAAAATACTATAACAAAACAACGAAATAAATTGTTACAATATTTAACAGCTAAACTAATTAAACTTTAGTTTCACATTCGTGGCGATAAACGTGAATAATTGTAAATAGTTTTGTAGCGCAATTTATATGTTTGAAGTTTGAGAAATCACGCTAATATATAATTATAGTAATTTCTATAATTTATATTTTTTGCTATATCAAATCTACCGATAATGAATATATTTAAGATTATAGGTATATGATTTATGCATCAGTATAATTTGTATAGACAATATAGATGTATTAATTGCATATTTGAATTTTGAAGGAAAATTTTCAAAAAAATCAATTGCGCAAATATATATAAACAAGCACTATATTTATAGATATAACTATATAAACTTATTGAATGGATTAAAAAAAATAGATTAAATGACAGATAAAAAAGAAATAAATATGTATAATAATTTGAATTTATTTGATATTAATTTAG
>JGI24707J26582_10003572_pt1 | contig 11100 bp, 8 predicted proteins | sample BioPla1DNA1_FD_26582 | JGI IMG/M metagenome (IMG submission 26582) | reverse complement strand
CTAACCTCTCAACCGTGGGTTCAGCTATTTTCATCTTTTTCTCCCCTTTCCACGAAAGGTGCATAGTCCGCTAAAGTTCGCGAAGCCGCCAAGGTCATCTGAAATGCGCAAAAGTTGATTGTATTTAGCAACCCTATCGATCCTAGCAGGCGCACCAGTCTTTATTTGTCCCACGCCCACAGCGACCGCCAAGTCGCTTATGATGAGTCGTCCGTCTCCCCTGATCTATGTGATATTACGGCTGAATAAGAATGTTTAATAGCCATGTCTATGACCTCAAGAGTTTCAGTTAACGTGCCTATTTGGTTGAGCTTGATTAAGATTGAGTTGGCCATGCCTTCGGTTATTCCCTGCATTAGCCTTCGCGCATTGGTAACAAAGAGGTCGTCACCCACGAGTTGAACTTCATTTCCTAGGGCTTGTGTTAACAATTTCCATCCCTCGAAATCGTCTTCTGCCATCCCGTCTTCTATTGATACGATGTACGGATAAGATTTGCACAATTCTACGTAATATTCAACCAATTGTTCTTTATTATATTTTTTGCCCTCGCCCTGAAAGTGATAAAGGCCATCTTCGTAAAGCTCTGACGCGGCTACGTCTAGGGCAAGACTAACCTCATCTCCCGGTTTATATCCAGCAGCAATTATGGCTTCTACCAGAAGATCCAGTGCTTCTTTTGCTCCATTTAAATTCGGAGCAAAGCCTCCCTCGTCGCCAACAGAAGTATTCTTGTGCTTATCTTTTAACAGCTTCTTTAAAGAGTGATATATCTCCACTCCCATTCTAAGAGCTTCATTGAANTTATCAGCTCCATGGGGAACGATCATGAACTCCTGTATGTCCAAGTCGTTATCCGCATGAGCTCCGCCATTTATGACGTTCATTAGAGGGGTCGGCAATGAAAATGGTCCCAATCCGCCTATATATCTCCAGAGAGGGAGGTGTCTTTCTAGCGCTGCTAACCTAGCTACTGCCAATGAAACCGCAAGAATAGCGTTTGCCCCTAAGTTGCTTTTATTCGGCGTACCGTCAAGTTCAATCATTATCTCATCAATTAGATTTTGTTCGGTGGGATCGAGGCCAATTATCTCTGGAGCTATTTTTTCATTGACATTTTCAACAGCCCTGAGTACTCCCTTTCCGCCATAGCGTTTATCTCCATCCCTTAATTCGACGGCTTCATGTTTACCGGTAGAAGCACCTGAAGGAACAGCAGCCCTCGCCATTAAACCTCTATCCAACCATACTTCCGCTTCTACAGTAGGATTACCCCTGGAATCTAAAATTTCACGAGCGTAAACGCCCACTATATGACCCATTTTAAAATCACCCCTTTCAAATACTATATTGTAGAATCGTCTAAACTTACTGAGCGTTCCTCTAAAATTGCGTAAGCTTCTTTCCCCTTTTTCACCATAATTTCATCGTCACAAAGAACCTCAACCTTTAAAATTCTTCTCGGGAAAGCTATTTCGATGACATCGCCCACCCGAACGACAGAAGAAGGCTTTATAGGTCTACCGTTAAGCCTTACCACACCAGCCTGTATCATCTCCTGTGCTACAGTGCGTCTTTTCACCATTCGCGAAATTTTTAAGTACTTATCTATCCTCATAAATTCATTTCCCCTGTCGNGATCTCCTGCATGAGTATAAATACAATGAGCACATCGATCAACACAAAGGCTTTTAGTTTTGACTAAACTTTAGCTATAATTAACGCCTAAAAAGTTCAAGTCGAAAAGAGAAGCGTAAATGAAGTCGCTTTTACAAAAATCAAGTCGAGCAGAAAAAACACCTTTCTGCTCGACTTGATTTAATACAGCTCACACAGCAAAGCGAAGTGAAGCACCTATGCCATCATATTCTCTTAAAGGAGATTGTCCACCTATTACCAATACGTCCCCATTATCTCGCAACGTTTTGTAGATTAAAAGATCAATCAAATCTTCAATCTCTCCCATCTCGCCATGGCATAAAGGACATTCAACTTCATCGACCCCCAAAGCACCACACGATTGACACTGTTTTCCCGCAACGGGCTCATATTCGTCGATTAGAAGTTGATGCACAGCGAAAAGATTGGAGGCATAAACGACGCCCCTGAGCCCAGCAACTGCCAGTCCACCTTTCTCGTATTCGGTTATTATCTCTTCAACTAGCTTTGAGCTCTCTACCACAAAGGACTTTAAGGCATAAGATGTCACAGCCTCCACGACTACATGGGGTTGATCAGTTATGCCTAATTCTGCTAAGACATCGACAGGAATGTTAGTTACGATCTCCTTGATGAGGTCTGCTACAACGAGGGCATAATTTGAGTTTCCCCCAACTAATATCAAGGAATAATCTTCATCTTCGTAGAGTGCCCTAAGAGTAGCTGCTACATTTTTAAGATGGTTTTTAACGTGATTNTCCACATGCCTTTTAATCCGAGTCTCTTCAAGGCCATACCAACCAGCCGATTTTACTTTAGGAGGCACGTCTTCCTCTAAGGTCAAAAGTTTGTCTACAGTACTTGCATACACTCGGAAGAAATTTGCTCTCCTTGCCTCTACAACTGCCACGAGGGTAAGCTTGTGAGGGCATAGAGTTTCTATGAGTGGCGCCAAGAAGGGATGATCCGAGAACTTCACCTGATTTTTTACTGGAGTTGGAAGTTCTACAAATCGATAATAATCGCCCTGCAGATCAACAAAGCAAGCGATACCCTTGGCCTCACCTAAGCCTCCGTGAACCAGTTCCTCGTTGAGCCTGTTTAAAATANAAGTGATTTTTTCACTATATTGTTTACAATCGCTCTCTCCGCAAAAAAGAGCTTCCTCTTCAATGGCCTTTTTTTGAAGGTTCTTCAGATCAATCGAAATTTCCTTGACGGATCTACGACTCCTGTCACAATCGATGTAAAAGGACATTAGCATCGATCTTCCTTCGCATTCTTTTAATAAAGTTTTCGCAACACTTTCAAACACTAATTTCACCTCCATTGTTATTAAAGATATTAGCAGCTCGACGCAAGATCATATAATTCTGCCTCTTCCAAAATTACAGCGATTTGCGCCATCATCTAACCGCNATCGTCATTCCAAATANTCCCGCAAACGCTTGCTCCTGCTCGGATGGCGCAACTTGCGAAGGGCTTTTGCCTCAATTTGTCTAATCCTTTCTCTAGTCACGTTAAAGCGCTTGCCAACCTCCTCCAAGGTATGGGCGCGCCCATCCTCCAAGCCAAATCGCAAACGCAACACCTCTCGCTCTCTTTCCGTTAACTCCCCGAGCATCTCTTCCAATTGCTCGCGCAACAATTGACCGGCAGTGGCTTCCTCGGGATTGGGTGAATCCTTGTCTTCTATAAAATCGCCAAGCTGACTGTCTTCCTCTTCGCCAATAGGAGTTTCAAGGGAAACTGGTTCTTGAGCTATTCTTTGAATATCTTCTACTTTCTCCGGCAGCAATTCTAGCGCTTGAGCGATTTCCTCTACGGTTGGTTCTCTTCCCAATTGTTGAACCAATTGCCTGGAAACCCGAATAAGTTTATTGATGGTCTCGACCATATGAACAGGTATCCTAATGGTACGTGCCTGATCGGCTATAGCCCTTGTAATCGCTTGTCTTATCCACCACGTAGCGTAGGTGCTAAACTTAAATCCCTTCCTGTAATCGAACTTCTCAACGGCACGTATCAAACCCAAATTACCCTCTTGAATCAAATCTAGGAAAGAAAGTCCTCTTCCAATGTATTTCTTAGCAATGCTTACGACAAGACGCAAATTTGCTTCGATTAACTTTTTCTTTGCTTCCTCGTCTCCGGCCTCTACTCTTTTTGCAAGCTCAACTTCTTCCTCCTTAGTAAGCAAAGGGATTTTCCCTATCTCTCGCAAATACATCCTCACCGGATCGGCAATTGAAACNCTTTCTAATTCAGTAAGTTCGCTTAAGTCTGCCTGCGGCAGTAATTCGGCCTGTTGAAGTTCCTGTATTTTTTCTTCGTCACGAACATCTATGCCCAACTCCAGAAGGTTAGAATATACACTATCCATTATCTCCGCTTCGCTTAAAGCCTCTTGTGGCAAATATTTTTCTAGGTCATCGTATGTGATGAACCCTTTTTGACGTCCCTCTTGTAAAAGCTCGCGAATGTTTTCNATAAGCTCTGCTATCTCCTGGGANTCCATTTCTTCGAAGTCCAGATCTTCCTGGTCCTCAATGGGCTCGTTATGTTCTTTTTCCTCGTCATCATCATTAGAGTTTCTTGCATTCGCATTCTTATTNCCGTTTTTATCATAATTTAATTTTTTTCTTTCTGCTGCAGTCATTTGTCTTCCCGTCCCCCTTTTAATGCGGAAGCTATTTTCTGCATCTCCTCAATTTCTTCGCGGGTTGCCTCGCCTTTCAACATTTTGGAATAAAGAACGTTATATCTCGATTTCATGGCTTTAGTCTTAAGGGAGCTTGAGATTACGTCAAAAATATCCACTCCCTCGTCAAACTGCTGGCAAAAGGCATTACCTAGCGCTAGGGCTTCCAATGGAAATCGATCCNCTGATTTTAGCCAACGCTCCTCCAGCTCTTCCGGGGATTCGCCATTTAATAACGCCGCTATTAGATTTTTTAATCGCACATCCTTTATTAAAGGAAATATGTGCTCTTCATCTAANCCCCGTCTCTTTGCAGGATCATTCCACAAAAGCGAAAACAACGCTGCTTCTTGTGCGTCAGTTACGTGTTTCTTTTGTTTTTGTTGCTTTTGTNTATTTATATATACGCTGAAGTCGCCACGTTTCCCTTTTTTCTCTGTTCCCCTTTTCATATTTGCTTTGAAATCTAACAACATAGCCTCAAGCGCATATCTGGGAATCTCAAGCGCTGCTGCAATCTGAGACATAAAAGGAGCTAAATCCGGCAAAGGAATCCTTGAAAAACCCTCGAGCAACTCCTCAATCACTTTTTTTCGAACATTTAGATCCTTCAAAAACTCTTCTCTTATCTCAAGGTGGTACAAAGGAAGGGGGAGGCTCTTGCTCAAAAGGTCCTCGAAGGCGTTGCTTCCCTCTTTCTGCAAAAACTCATCGGGATCCACATTGGCTGGCAACGCTACTACCCTCACTTGCAAGCCCAACGACTGCAACAAATACATACCCCTTATTGCTGCTTCCTGCCCTGCAGTATCAGCATCGTAACAGACATAACAAGACCTTGCATATCGCCTTAACAACTCGCCCTGATTTTCCGTCAAAGCTGTTCCAAGCGANGCCACGGTTTCGTGAAATCCTGCCATGTGTAGCCTTATAGCATCCATATAACCCTCAACCAGAATTGCACGCCCCTTATTGCGCATGTCGTTTTTGGACAAATTAAGTAAATACAAACAAGAACCTTTATGAAACACCGGGCTCTCTGGAGTATTTATATATTTAGCACCTTCGCCCGAAATTGACCGACCTCCAAATCCTACTAGACGTCCAGTAACGTCTCTTATGGGAAAAATTATTCTGCCTCTAAACCTATCATATATGCCTCGCGGACCCTCAACCACCAAACCACACTCAACGGCAATCTTAGATGATATACCCATCCTTGAAAGAGAACGCCACAGGTAATCCCACGCTGGTGGAGCCCAACCAATTTCAAAATAAGGCCACCATTCTTTGGGCAAGTTCCTTTGTNCTAAGTATCTCCTTGCTATTTCGCCTGCGGGACTTTCAAGGTAGTCACGATATATTTTGAGGGCCTTTTCCAAGACATCGCTAAAATTAGGNTAGCTATCTTTTCTGGCTCTTTTTTCAACCTTCACACCGGCTCTCTTTGCAAGCAATTCGATGGCCTCGGTGAAACTAAATCCTTCTACGTCCATGACGAAAGATATAACATCTCCTCCTTTACCACAGCCAAAGCAATGGTAAAACTGCCTATCAGGCATCACATAGAAGGACGGTGTTTTCTCGCTATGAAAAGGGCACAGGGCCCTATAACCTTTGCCAGATTTATGTAGCTCTACATAATCTCCAACTACCTCCAGGATATCTACTCTTCTTTTTATTTCATCTATTTGAGTTTTATCCAAGGGTTATCCCTCCAAAAACTGAAAAGGGAGGGGTTAGACATCAGCCCTCCCGAAAAATAGCCCTTAACTACAAGAAATTTTTATGATATTAGATATGAATAGATAGCAGCATATCGCACTACATTAACAAAGGTGCCATGACCAAAGCTATGATTGACATTAATTTAATCAATATATTAAGGCTGGGACCAGCCGTGTCCTTGAAAGGATCTCCAACAGTGTCGCCAACAACAGCGGCAGCATGCGGAGGCGTTCCTTTTCCTCCTAAGTTTCCTTCTTCTATATATTTTTTCGCGTTATCCCAAGCACCCCCGGCGTTTGCCATAAATATTGCCAACATCACCCCTGTGACGATGGAACCGGCGAGTAGCCCGCCTAAAGCAGGGGCTCCCAGCACCAACCCAACGATTACCGGGGATAGTATGGCCATCATTCCGGGCACAATCATTTCTTTGAGAGCGGCCTTGGTGGATATATCGACGCAACGCTCATAATCAGGTTCTTGCGTTCCCTCCATAATGCCAGGCATCTCCTTAAACTGACGGCGAACTTCTTCGATCATGCTTTGAGCGGCCCTGCCAACGGCCTGAATTGCCCTGGAGCAAAAAACGAATGGCAACATGCCGCCGACAAAGAGCCCAATTAACACGCGTGCATCCATTAGATCAATGATCTTGAGCCCAACAGCACTGGCATATGCAGAAAAAAGCGCTATAGCAGTTAACGCTGCTGAACCTATGGCAAGGCCCTTGCCTACGGCAGCCGTCGTGTTACCAACGGCATCCAGCCTATCGGTAATCTTTCTTACTTCCGCAGGCAAATGACTCATTTCAGATATACCACCAGCATTGTCTGCTATTGGTCCGTAGGCGTCTACGCTCAAGGTCATTCCCGTGATGGCCAACATGCCTACTGCAGAGCAAGCGATGCCGTATAGGCCTCCGGATTGTACAGCAACAAAAATAGCTGCACATATGAGCAACACCGGCCACATGGTGGATTTCATGCCAACAGCTATCCCTGTTAAGATGTTAGTCGCATACCCCGTGATGGATGCATTGGCAATTTCCTTCACTGAACTATAAAAAGAGGAGGTGTATACTTCCGTAATATAGCCTATTGCTACCCCACAAATTACCCCCGCCAAGACAGACCAAAACAAAGCTAAGTCAGCAAACATGAACCGCGTTAGCAAGAAAGAACCGACGATCATCAAAATGCCAGTCGCAAAAGTGCCTTTCCTTAGCGCTAATTGAGGATCCCCTTTTTCTTTGATGCGCACGAAAAATGTACCTATTAGAGATGCAAGAATACCAACAGCCGCAAGTAACATGGGGAAGGTTATTCCCTTTCCTCCNAAGAGAGCCGCTCCTATCGCCATGGCTGCTATGATCGAATTAACATAGGATTCAAAAAGATCGGCACCCATTCCTGCTATATCGCCTACGTTATCGCCTACGTTATCGGCGATAACAGCGGGATTCCGAGGGTCGTCTTCAGGTATCCCAGCTTCCACTTTGCCCACCAGATCGGCACCAACGTCAGCTGCCTTCGTGTATATGCCGCCTCCCACGCGCGCGAATAGCGCTATGGAACTGGCGCCAAAGCCAAAAGCTGTTATTATATTTGGATCTTTATATAATATATAGGCAATTACTATACCCAAAACTCCAACGCCAACCACTGTCATCCCCATGACAGAACCGCCCCAAAAAGCAATCTTTAAAGCCTGATTCATTCCGCTCATTGCAGCAAAAGCGGTCTTACCGTTGGCTCGCGTCGCGACCTTCATTCCAAGAAAGCCCGAAATGCCGCTACAGAAAGCCCCCAATAAAAATGATACGGCGAGGGGGACTCCCAACTTCCAAGCAAGCAAGCAAGATACAACAATGACAAAAGGAACGAGAGCCCTATATTCCCTATAAAGAAAGGCCATGGCTCCCCTTTGAATGATGTTGGAAAGATAATTAATACGTTCATGATCGACCTTGTAATTATCGATATGATTAGTTATTAATATAGCATATAATAATGCTATTATACCTGCGCCTGCTGAAATCCACAACGCGTACCCGTTCATAAAAAGATCCCCCCATTTACGATAATTTCAAGCCCGCCTTTATCTGAAGGCGGGCGCATTAGATATTCGATCAAAGCGCTCCTAATTATAGGCAGGATGAACCATTTTTGCAAGGTCAATAGTCATCGATCATTTGCAAAAGAATGCTTTGAGACTCGCAAGATCTCATAATACAATTATATAGCAAGTATTTCAACGAAAATAACAAAAACGCCGAAGATCCCTTTCTATTTTATCTTTCTTGCTCTTTTATTACCAAAACAACATCCTTACTTTTTCCTTCTATGCCCTTTAAGGAACTCGTCATCCCTTTAACAGTACCTGCTATGAAGTCCATTGTGAAATCGTTCAATCCAATCTTCTGTCCACCCACATAGAGAACCACATGTTCCCTTTTTCTCCCCATTCTTTGTAAAATCCATTCAGCAAGCTTCTCTTCCTCGCAGGGTTGAAAATGAGGTAACTTTGGAAACAAGTTTTCCGGGCCATCGAAAACGGCAAAAATACCCTTTACATCGGCAGAGGGGTACTTCCCTCCAACCCATATTTTAGGAAGAGGCAACGATTTGCCACCTTCGACAAGGACGATGTCCTGTTGTGGGAAGAAGATTCTTTCTATATCGCGCAATGTAAAATCTTGTTTTAAAACCTCGGCCCTAATTCCATCTGCTCCCCACAGTAGGACCTTTATTCCTGCTCTAGCGATGAGACCACTATCAGTGTTTTCAGATGAAATTACGCTATCGTGACAATGTTTTATATATCCCACATCTAAACCTAAGCTTCCGCTTAGAATTTCGATCAATCTTTTACATAACGTTGTCTTGCCACTGCTTTTATGGCCACAAACTGAGACCATATAGGGCATGGTCCTCACCTCCAAAAAACTAATCCGAGTACTCTCGTTTAGCCCTCCAAATCCTCCTATAACAGTCAAGGAAAAATACGAACAAAGACAAAACTATTGGCCCTAAAAAAACGCCAAGGAAACCCCAAACGCTTATTCCACCGATCACACCCAAAAAGACCAGAAGAAAATGAACTTTGCTGCCTTCGGATATAAAGAGAGGCCGAATTAAATTGTCAATCGTGCTAACAACCAAGACAGCCCAGAAGGCCAATATCAAGCTTTCTTTTACGTTTCCAATTAAAAAAAGATACAAGGCGCCCGGGATGAGGACGAAGGGAGTGCCTACAAAGGAATCATGGCACATATAAAAAGAAACACACCGGCCAAGATGGGAGCTGGAAGCCCAACAAATACCCAACCAGCTACGCCCAAACACGCCTGAATTCCCGCTGTTAGAGTGGTGCCAATCACGACGGACTTCATCATCCTGGTAGCACTATCAAAAAGCGCCGCTCTTTCTTCTTTGGGCAAAGGCAATACATCATTCAAAAATTCTAACACTACATGACCATCCCGCAGCAAATAAAAAGTAGAAACAGAGATCACAAATAACTGATAGCACATCTTGAAAGCGTTGCCCAATAAACCTCTGGAAAAATCCCCTAACGACGAAGCCAAGTAGCTAACCGCACGATGTATTAAATCTTGTAAAAAGGCGGGGTCCTCTTTAATTCCAGCATATCGTATTAAGTGATCGGGTAGTTTCTTTACCAAACCAGACCATGCTGAAATCAAAACTTGCTGTATGGATTCAAGGTTATCGGATAAACTGGAGATAAACTTTATAGCCTCCTTTGCTAAAGATATCCCGATAAACCCCATGGGGACACAAAGCAGCAAAACGACACAGGTGGTAGAAACAAGGGACGATAAGTTTCTGTGTTTACCCCGAAACACTTTTTTATGCAATATTTCGTTCAATGGATATGAAATAAAAGAAAAGATGACAGCCCACATCAAAGGACGAATTATCGGCATAGTTATAAAGATGCCAAGTAAAGCCAATAAGGCAAAGACCAGCAAAAATGGCAAATATCCCCCTTGAGGCGATTTATGAACGAAAGAATCTTTCATGCTCATCACTCCTTGCCAAGGAACAACTGAAAGTATATCAAGTTTGAAACCTTATCGACGTATGTCAACCGCACCCTTACAACGTCACCTAAGCGAAAAACCTTGCCCTTGCGTCCCCTCAAACAAAGACCGTCTTCGTCGTAAAAAAATTGGTCATAAGGTTCAAGGCTTTCCACAGCGACGAACCCCTCCGCCGCATTATCAAGCTCGACGAACATCCCTCTCGGGGTCACCCAAGATATGACGCCATCGAAAATCTCCCCCACTTTACTCTCCATATATTCAGCAATTTTAATCTTAATGGAGATCCTCTCCGCTTCTTCCGTCTTTTCTTCCATTGCGCTGATGTAGGCCGAAAGGTTCGAAAGCTCTTGGACGCTAAAGGCACCCGGTGCCTCCCGATTCTTTTGAATCAAGGTGTGCACTATCCTATGAACAACTAAATCGGGATACCTTCTTATGGGTGAAGTAAAGTGTAAATAATATTTCAGAGCTAACCCAAAATGCCCCAAACACCTGGGATCGTAACGTGCCCTGGGCAAGGAACGCAAAACTAGAGTATGGACCAATCTCTTGCATGGTAGCCCTTCAACTCCTTTTAGCAGGCGATTTATAGCCTTGTTTGATGGACTTATTTTCTTTGTTTTCACTCCAATGGAAGAAAGAGTTTTTTTAAGCTGCATTACTTTCTCCACGTCTGGTTTTTCATGAACTCTATAGATTGTTAATGCACTATTACTAATTATATATTCCGCTATTACGCTATTGGCAAGTATCATGATGTGTTCGATGATGCGATGGGCAAATGTACGCTCAATGGCTCTTATATCGATTGGCGTCCCTTTCTCATCAAGTTCCACCTTCGTCTCCGGAAAATCGAACTCTATCATTCCCGCTTTTTTCCTTTTTTTGTATAGCATATTAGACAGAATTGCAAGGTGACTTAAGACCTTATCAGCCTCTCTTCCCA
>JGI24707J26582_10003565_pt1 | contig 11118 bp, 11 predicted proteins | sample BioPla1DNA1_FD_26582 | JGI IMG/M metagenome (IMG submission 26582) | reverse complement strand
TATAGTCTTTATATTTAGTTTTAATATTATCTACTAATACTACTAAATTCATTGTTAAGTTTTTCATTTTTCCTACCTCCTCTTTTTACTTATTTTTTACCAGTATATTCCTAAAGCTTATATTTGTCAATAACTTTTTTTAAAAAATTAGGTGCTGTCGCACAATTAAAATTTTAAATGTAGAATATATAATGCGACAGCACCTACTATTAGCTGTAATTCTAATTTTTAATTAAAGTATTATGATCACAGCAAAGGCCACAGCTACAACGTGTATCTCCAAATCTAACTTTATATTATTTTTTCTCTATGATATTATAAAGTTAACAGGTAGATTATTATGTTAGGAGAATTTAAAATAATGGTTACAATTAAAGATGTAGCAAAGCTAGCTGGGGTATCCGTTGGAACAGTATCTAAAGTAATAAATAATATTGGAGTAAAACCTAGGACTAAAGAGTTGGTGGAAAATGCTATAAAAGAATTAAATTATGAACCAAATATTTATGCTAGGGGTTTAAAGATAAATAAAACAAATACAGTTGCCCTTATACTGCCAACTGTATGGAATCCTTTTTTTGGGGAATTAGCTTTTAATATTGAAAAAAACCTAGCAAAATATAATTTAAAAATGATTTTATGTAATTCTGAAAATAATTATAAAAAGGAATTGGAATATATAACTATGGTGAAACAAAATAAGGTGGATGGAATAATTTCCATAAGCTATAGTGATATAGATTCTTACGTATCAACTAATATTCCTATTGTTAGCATAGACAGATTTTTTACAAAGGCAATTCCTTATGTAAGCAGCGATAATTTAAAGGGAGGAATTATGGCTGCTGAAGAACTAGTTAAAGCTGGCTGCAAAAAGCTTGCTGTAATTGGTAGAGGCTCTAAAGTAAATAACTCAACTACTAATAGGGCTATTGGCTTTGTTAACTATTGCAAAGATAATAAAATTCAATATAAAGATTATTATTATGTAGGGCACACTAAGGAATTTGAAGAATTTTTAGATGACTTTTTAATAAAGAACTTTAAGGATAAGATAAACTTTGATGGAATTTTTGCAATAACTGATGAATATGCAGAGGAAGTTATTAATAAGTTAAATAAACTTAATATTAACGTGCCTAATGATGTGCAGATAATTGGATATGACGGTGTAAAATCACACTCTAAAGACACTATAAAGATATCTACTATAAGGCAACCACTCGACTTAATTGCAGAAAAAGCTGTATATAATTTAACCAAACTAATAAACCAAAAGTCTATCCCAAATGAAACCTTGATTCCTGTAAGATTTATAAAAGGTTACACTACAAAATAAAAAATTAGACATATATAAGTTTAATTATTTGTTCTTTCAATTAAAGCAAATAAAACTTATATATGTCTCTCTTATTTTTAAATATCCCACATTTCAGCTTGTACCTCTGCAAAGCCATCTGCAAAAATACTTATACCTGTACTTTCCTTACTCGGATAAATTCTTGATGTAAATACTTCTTCTCCATCATTAATAAATATTTCCACCATAGAAGTATCTACAAATATTTGCATTTTTAACTTATTTACATCCATGTGGCATTTACGTATTGTACCAAATTCTAATACAGTTGGCTCTCCTGATTTTTCTCTATCAAGAACAAGTTTCTTTTCTTCTAAGTCATAATAAAATACTGTTTCTTCATTACTGCCTTTTCTAAATTTTACTCCAACATATCTCCCTGTAATGTTTTCAAAATTACAAATCAGCTCATAAGTAGTTCCATTAAATCCTTCAAATTCTTTATCTTCATTTTTTAATATAGCTTCTATCCTTCTACTATTTTTTCTTAAACTCTCTAATTCTTTTATAGGAACTTGATATAACTTATTATTTTTTAGTTGAAGTTCTCTTGGTAATGTCATATTATGTGCCCACCCGTTTTTATCAGTTACGCAATCAACACCAGGTAATCCACACCAGCCAATTAGTATTCTTCTACCTTTTTCATCTTCCATAGTTTGTGGAGCATAAAAATCGAATCCTCTATCTAATTCAATGAATTCACCATGATTAAATACTCCATTTTCAAAGTTAATCTTGTCTCCAACTAAATACCCTGAGTTATCCCCATTATGATAATTATCCCCCTCTGGTTCAAGACCTTGCGGACAAAATAACAATATCCCCTTATCTTTAAGTTCAAAATAATCTGGACACTCCCACATAAATCCATTTCCCTTGTACTTAGTATCTATTTCCTTCTTTAAAGTCCAATTTAACAAATCTTCCGATTCATAATAAACTACAGTACCTTCTTCATTTTTATCTTGGGCTCCAATTAAACAATAGTACTTTCCATTATCACTCTTTAACACCTTTGGATCTCTAAAATGATCTGTATATCCTTCTGGCTTATTAATAAGAGGCCTGTCTATTTTTCTTATATTCCCCTCATTATCCATAATTGCTAAACATTGATATGGATGCCTTACCCAATCCTTATCTCTAGTGTTTCCTGTATAAAAAAGATATAACTCATTATTTTTTACTATACCAGTTCCTGAAAACACCCCATGACTTTCAAAGTATTCTGTAGGTTCTATACCTATTCCCCTATCTTCCCAATTAACTAAATCTTTTGATGCTACATGATACCAATATTTTAATCCATGTACGGGTCCTAAAGGAAACCATTGATAAAATAAATGGTACTCTCCATTGTAAAATGAAAATCCATTTGGATCATTTAAAAGCCCTGTCTTAGGCTGAATATGAAACTTCTGTCTGTATGGACACTTTGCTACTGTTTCTTCTAAAGCCTCAAATTCCTCTTTAGAAATATCTTCTATTTTTCTATATCTTTGTTCTCTTGTCCACTCCATTATTAGTCTCCTTCTAAGATCTATTTATAAATTTAATCTCTATACGTAATTTACCTTAAGCTGCATTTTCATCTTTTTTCTTTTCTACAACCTTAGAAAGTAAAACTGTCGATGTAAATGCTACTACAAATGCTATTACTAAACCAACCATATATTGAAGCATTGATTGTGGCCTTATAACTATAATTCCTGGTAATCCTGCAGGTCCTGGTGAAAGTGATAATACTTTCATAAGTGTTACATAAGCTGACGCTACTGCTGATCCAATTAAAGCTGCTATAAATGGATACTTAAGTTTTAAATTAACTCCAAACATAGCCGGCTCTGTGATACCTAATAATGCCGAAACTCCTGCTGCTGATGCTAAACTCTTCATCTTTGCATTTTTTCTCATTATTAGTATCATTGCTAATGCTGCTCCTCCTTGTGCAACGTTTGATGCTGCGACAACCGCAAAGGTTGGTGAACCACCTAATGTACCAATATTTGCAAGAATTTGTGTTTCTGCTGTAATAAGACTATGATGCATTCCTGTTATAACTAGTAATGGATAAACAATACCATATATTGCTCCACCTATTGGTCCTAAAGAAAAGAATAACCACATAACACCTGCTGTTAATCCATCACCTACAACTCTCATAGCTGGTCCCATTACTGTAAATGTTAAAAATGCTGTAACTAAAACTGCTAGTAATGGTGTAATTATATTATCAAGCATTGGTGTAACTATTTTACGAGAAAACTTTTCTGTTTTAGCTAATACGTAAGCTGACATTATAATTGGTAGTACTGTTCCTTGATATCCTACTTTAGCTATCTCAAATCCAAAAATATCCCACATTGGAACTGTTCCATCTAATAGAGCTTGACCATATCCATATCCATTTAATAAATCTGGATGTATCATTATTGCCCCAATAACTCCTCCAAGTACTGGAGTTCCTCCAAATATCTTAGCTGCTGAAAAACCAATTAATACTGGCAAAAATACAAAAGCTGCATTGGAAAATGTATTTATCATTGAAGCAACATCTGCCCACACCGGATATGCTTCTATAAGTGACTTTCCTTCAATAAATAATCCTTGTGCTGTAAATACATTATTTAATCCCATTAATAAACCCGATGCAACTAAAGCAGGTAATATAGGAACAAATATATCTGCTAATGATTTTAATAATCTTTGAAGAATATTTTGCTTATCCCCAGCATTTTTTTTCACTTCTTCTTTAGTACTTTCTGATATACCTGATATAATATTAAATTCCCTTGCTACTTCGTCAACTATACCAGTACCTAATATAATTTGAAATTGGCCTCCATTATTAAAGTTTCCCTTAACTAAACTAATTTCCTCAATTCCTTTTAAATTTATTTTTGTATCATCTTTTAATACAACTCTTAATCTTGTAGCACAGTGTGCAACACTAACTAAGTTTTCCTTCCCCCCAACATTTTCTAATATCTGCTCTGCAGTTTCTTTATAGTTAGCTCTTTTTCCCATTTTATATACCTCCTATTATATATGTGAAACGTTTCACATTTCTTAAAGAAGCCACTTGAAACGTTTCATTAAACTAATAATATTACCTTTTTTACATTAAGTCAAGAGTTTTTATATACGTTTTCATATATATTTTTCAGTGTAAGTTTTACCTTAATATATTTAATTCTGTCTCAGTTGGCATAGAATATATTGCTCCATAATTTGTGTATGTTATATCGCCTACTTTATTTGCATAACATATTATATTTCGCCATATTTCAAATGTATATTCTTTTTATTCTCAATTAAATTATCTGTAAAAGGAAAATAATCTAACCATATTTCATTTAACTAGGTGAACAATATTTTTAATTCATAATACCTTAATTTTTCCACTGTTATATTAAGTATCTTGGAAACTTGACCCCATTTAATATATGCTAAAGTATTAAACTAAAATTATTCATTATAAAAATTCCTCCTAAATATTAAGACTCTAAGATATTATTCTTAATTAAATAAATATCCTGAAGTCTTAATTTTGGTGGAAAATTTTTAAATTCTATAGCTATAAAAAATCTTTTATGCTAATATTTTCGTAGAAAAATAGCAGGCCTTCCAAACCATTCTTTTCGTATTATGGTATGGCATATATTAAATACCCTCTCAACATCTTGAGTAGATAAACCTAAGACACGGAGAGTAAAACCTGGTACAGAAAGCATAGATAGCCCAAATTTGCACTTTAAATCATTAGCTTCCATGGCTTCATGTAACCTTAAGCAAAAATCATGATCGGCCTTTTCTCCTACAACTAGCATAGTTCCAAAATGTGTATAACCTTCTAAAAAGCCCACATCTATTATCTTTTGACTATCTGGAGAAAGTCTTATATGGTCTAATGCTACTATTTTACCATCTAAATGAATCTCAGTTTTTAAATCTAATAAATTGTATGAAAATAAGTTCCCTTCTGAATCCCATCCTGGTGTAACAATATCTGTAGCAATATAATAGCTTCCCTTATCCATATGTACTACAGTGTTTTGCTTATACCTTGAATCTTTGTAACCTATAATAGGATCTGGCAGATATTCTAATAAGCTTCCTTCTTTTAAAGTAATATTAATCTCCTGAATAACTGGTGTATTTGGTGTTTTATAAATTTTTGTAGCAGACTGAGTTGTTAATAATAACTCAGCTTGCTTTGATAATTGAATATCCATTCCATATGTATCTCCATCTACATATCCGCCTCCAGGATTCATAATATAATAACACGCCTGAGCATCATTTTGCAGATAGAATGGGCTCATTATTTTAAATGCTCCATAATAATAAATGTCTTCTGCAATAGTTTTTTTCCCTTTTTCTCTACTGCTAATTGAAGGTATCCAGTCCATGGCTTTATTCTCAAACTAACCCCTCCAGAAGAACATTCTTTTTTATCCAATTTATAACTTCTTGAACACCATCTTCTTCTTTTAAATTAGTAAAAATAAATGGCTTATTACCTCTAAACTTTTTTGTATCTGATGCCATTACATCAAGATTTGCTCCAACATAAGGTGCTAAATCTGTTTTATTTATAACAAATAAGTCAGATTTAATCATTCCTTGACCACCCTTACGAGGAATTTTTTCTCCTTGTGCTACATCTATGATATAAATTGAAAAATCTGCAAGCTCCGGACTGAAAGTAGCAGCAAGATTATCTCCTCCACTTTCTACAAATATTATCTGTAAATCTGGATGCTTCTTAGCCAGCTCTTCTACAGCTGAAAAGTTCATAGAAGCATCTTCTCTAATTGCTGTATGTGGACAACCTCCAGTTTCAACTCCAATAATACGATCAGAAGGCAATACACCATTTTCCATTAGAAATTTTGCATCTTCCTTAGTATAAATATCATTAGTAACTACAGCCATGCTGTATTCATTACTCATATATCGGGTTAGTTTTTCCACCAGCATTGTCTTTCCAGCTCCTACCGGACCTCCAACACCGATTTTTATTGGTTTCATATCATTTACCGTTCCTTTCCTCTTTTCTCACCTATTATTTAACTTTAGGACATAAAAATACGGATATGCAGCCTCTCATGTTTCATTTGAGAAATTTCAAGACCAGGAGGTGTTATTCCAAAATCCTCCTCAGTAAGTTTTTCAATTACTTGCCAGGAATTCATTATCATAGAAATAGCCTCCTTGATAATCAATTGTCCTTCTGTTTGACCTAATGGAATTCCACGGACAGCATTTTGGACAAGACTTGTAACGGTCGAAAATAAATAACTTAAAACTGCTGTAGACTTTGGAATATTAAGACAATGAGCAATCATAGCAAATGCAATAGCAGGATGACCATTAGATTTAGAATCATTTATCCGCTTTATATAAGTGGAAAGAGCTAGAGATTGATATAATTGATTTCCTAAAGTTAAAAATCTCTCTCCTATTTTTTTACTTCCTTCTCTACTTTCGTGAGCAAATATTTGAGCAATCAACTTTTGGTCTAATTCCCAGATATCCTCAAGCCTTTCATTCTCTAAAATTTCATATGTTAAGCGGCAAGCAAGACCATCTGTGTATACTAGCTGCTCTTGTATATAAACTTTCATCCATTTTAAAAAGCTTTCTTTATTGTGTACTATTCCTTCTTGAATATAAGTTTCAAGTCCAAAGGAATGGCTGAAACTTCCTGTAGGAAGACTTGAATCACATATCTGGAGCAATGCCAGCATATAATTATCCATGACTATGACCTACATTACGAAATGCCTGCTTTACCTTCTTCTCCTCGCGAGAATAAGGAACTTTTAATTCTATTAGTAATTCCTCTACAAGATAATCATATTGCACTAGCATTTCATTTCCTTCAAATTGCGCTGGAAGATGTCGATTTCCAATTTTATGTGCTATATCTCCCATTTGCTGCAAACTGTTTGGAGAAATAACAAGTAAATCATCTGGTATTAAGTCAATTACAACAATGTTATGATCATCCATAAACAGAACATCTCCTGCGGAAAGATCCTTTTGTTCTTTTAAACGGATACCAATCTCCCTACCATGATCAGTAACAACTCTTTGAACCCTTTTTACTAAATCCGAGCTTTCTAAGTACACCTTCTCCAAGTGGCAATTATTTAAAATATCCGAACTTATTTTATCAATATTGGTTACAACCTGTTCTACTATCAAATCCTTCACCTCAAAATAAGAAATAACGCTGAGCTAATGGAACCACCTCTGCAGGTTCACAGGTAATTAGTTCACCATTAACTCTTACATCGTAAGTCTGTGGATCTACTGCAAGGTCAGGTGTCTCTGAGTTATGCTTCATATCTTTTTTTGTTATATTACGAGTGTTATAAACTGGAAGTACTATCTTTTCAAGTCCTAGATTTTTATGAACACCAAGATCAAAAGCTATCTTTGATACAAATGTAATAGAGTTTTTTGGTAATGCCTTTCCAAAAGCTGCATACATAGGACGATGTATTATAGGCTGTGGAGTAGGAATAGATGCATTAGAATCTCCCATGAAACTATATACTATCATACCATTTTTTAAAACCATTTCTGGTTTAGCTCCAAAAAAATTAGGACGCCAAATTACTAAATCTGCAAATTTGCCCACTTCTATGGATCCTACATAAGAACTAATGCCATGAGTAATTGCTGGATTTATTGTGTATTTAGCAATATAGCGCTTAGCTCTATTATTATCTCCTACACCTTCGTCTCCAGGTAATTTTCCTCTTTGCTTTTTCATTTTATCTGCAGTCTGCCATGTTCTTGTAACTACTTCTCCAATTCTTCCCATAGCCTGAGAATCGGAGCTCATCATACTAAATATGCCTAAATCATGTAAAATATCTTCTGCCGCAATAGTTTCTTTACGAATACGTGAATCTGCAAAAGCTACATCTTCTGGTACATTACGTCTCAAATGATGACATACCATAAGCATATCCATATGTTCATCAATAGTATTTACTGTAAATGGACGGGTAGGATTTGTAGATGAAGGTAGTATGTTGGGGTAACTTGCCATCTTTATAATATCTGGAGCGTGACCTCCTCCTGCGCCTTCTGTGTGATATGTATGAATAACCCTGTCATTAATGGCTTTCATAGTTTCTTCCACAAAGCCAAATTCATTTAGTGTATCAGTATGAATAGCTACCTGTACATCATATTCATCTGCAATTTTTAGGGAATGATCAATAGTTGAACCAGTAGCTCCCCAGTCCTCATGCACTTTCAATCCAATTGCCCCTGCACGAATTTGTTCAGTTAGTGCAACATCAGAAGATGTGTTTCCTTTTCCTAAAAGTCCAATATTAATAGGAAGTCCTTCAATTGCCTCTAACATACGGTGTATATTGTATTCACCAGGAGTACAGGTTGTTGCTTTTGATCCTTCAGCTGGACCAGTTCCTCCACCTATTAAAGTTGTTAATCCTGATGTTAATGCCACATCTACTTGCTCTGGGTTAATAAAATGGATATGGGTATCAATACCTCCAGCGGTAACAATAAGCCCCTCCCCTGCAATAATTTCTGTAGATGCACCAATTACAAGATCTACCTTTTCCATAACAAGAGGATTTCCACTTTTACCCATTCCTGCAATTTTACCATCGCGAATACCGATATCAGCTTTATAAATTCCGGTATAGTCAAGAATAACTGCATTGGTAATAACAAGATCCATCAACTTTATTATTAAATCCATAAACTTGACGTTTTCCAGCAAAATCTACTAACTGCACTTCTTTTATATCACCAGGTTCAAATCTAACAGCAGTACCAGCTGGAATATCTAAGTGCATTCCCTTAGTTTCTTCTCTATTAAACTCCAATGCATAATTTGCTTCGTAAAAATGATAGTGTGAACCTACTTGAATAGGACGATCACCTCTGTTAATCACCTTAGTTACAACAGTTCTTCTGCCTTCATTACAAATAATATCTTCATTCTTTAAAATATACTCACCAGGTATCAATTTACCAACCTCCTATTTACTTTATTTTATCGGATCATGAACAGTAACAAGTTTTGTACCATCAGGGAATGTAGCTTCTACTTGAACATCGTGAATCATTTCCTTAATTCCATCCATAACATCGTCACTTGTTAATACTTCTCTTCCAAACTGCATTAGCTCTGGTACGGATTTACCATCTCTAGCTCCCTCTAAAATTTCATATGATATTAATGCAACTGCTTCAGGATAATTAAGTTTAAGACCTCTTTCCTTTCGGCGCCTAGCTAAATCAGCAGTTACTACAATTAAAAGTTTTTCCTGCTCACGGGGTGTGAGTCTCATATAGATCACTCTTTTAAATTAATAATCTCAACTATTATTGTTCACTACAAATACAATAATAATTCATGTTTTTTAAATTAATTTACTTTCTTTTTGCATTTATAACTTAGTTAATATTTTTCTAGCCCCAACAAAAATCCATGTTACTACAACAAAGGGCATTGTTAGCGCTGGAAGCCCATAAGGAAGAAGCCAGGTAGAAATACCTGCTGTTATTGGTACTGTAATTATTGTTGCTGCAACTCCCGAAATTAATGCAAAAGGTTTATCAGCATCAAAAACTGAAGATACAGCTAATATTGTAAGTACTCCATTATAGCCATATAACCCCATATTTATAACATTATGTGCTCCTCCTAAAGCATATGCTGCTATCCATGAAACTGCTGTGCCTATCACAGCATAAATCCCCATCTTCCTATTCGCCCAAAATACTGCTAGAATAATTAAAACTCCAGATAAAAGTTTATCTTGAAAATACATTTGCCCAATCCCAGCAATTAATCCTCCTATTAGATTAACGGGACCTTCAATTTTTAATTGCCAATGAGATAAATCTTGCGGAACTAATGATGAAGTAATGGTAAGAACCTCTAAATGGTAGGATGCAAGAATCACAAACCAAGTTAACACAATATAAGGAAAAGTAAGTACTGGAGTGTCTAAATCTTTAAAAAAATTCATCATAGCTGCAGTAAATATAGTAGCAAATGCAGCTCCTACAAGAGCAACTATCCATCTCATATTTCCATCAAGCAATAAAAGTAATGCTAAACCAGTTAATACTGAATTATATCCAAATAAGCCCTGCTCTATAATATTTTTATCACCTCCTGCAGCATGAGCAACTAATACACTTATAATTGCAGATAAAAGTGTTATAATTCCTAATTTATAATTTGCAATAGTTATAGCAATAAGAATAATTAATCCTGATATAGGATTTTCTAATAACACTACCTGAGAAATGCTCTTTAGTGCCACAGACATTAAGTAATAGGGTGTGATTTTTAGTGATGTATCTTTTCCACCTTTCACAAATCCTCCTCCATTTCCAAAAAAATCTATTTAATAATAAGTTAACATTGTTAATATTATTTATAAAATTGAAATTTATTATGCAAAAAAACAGTATCAAGTTTTATATAGAACTCGATACTGTTTTTATTTTAAAATTATACATTTTGTTTTTCTGCTCTTCTCATATTAAAATTCTCTAGATTTAATTTTCCAAGTAAAGTGATAATTCCCTTAACAATTATTATCCACCATTGCAATATCCACATTTTTCATGATATAATTCTTAACAAATCTTTATAATTAGGGGGCAATATAAATGATATCAGAAAAAATGAAAGAATACGTTAAAGGCAGTTCAGCAATAAGGGCTATGTTTGAAGAGGGTAA
>JGI24707J26582_10003561_pt1 | contig 11120 bp, 10 predicted proteins | sample BioPla1DNA1_FD_26582 | JGI IMG/M metagenome (IMG submission 26582) | reverse complement strand
TATGGCGAAGAAATCAATGCCTACTTTGCTGTTATGGGAACTCACGGCTTGCAAACAATTGATAAAGCTATGAAACTCATTAAAAAATTTGATAGAATGCCATCTATTCTAATTCAAAAACCTATAACATTATGGCGAATATGACAAGATTTGTGTTCCTATCGATTCTGACAAAAAATCAAGAGCTAAATTTTTATGGGTAAAATACTTATCAAACATATTTGAATCTAAAGTCTATGTTGTACATCCAGATTTTAAAAATTCGCTAAGAAAGCAAAACTTAAACAGCAATTTAAACTTTGCTGGCACAATTTTCGAAAGAGAAAATATAGATTTTGAAGTGAAAGTGTTGCCAAAAGAAAATTATGCCGACCATTTATATGATTACATAAGTGAAATTGAAGCTGACATTGTGTTATTTATGACAGATAAATACAAAAGAATTATTACTAATGTACAACGCCCAAGAAATATAGAACTTTCAAAAAAAACACCTATCATGTGTGTAAATATAAGAACTGACATACAAAAACTAGGTGGTTTTACTTATTAATTAAGTTTTAACTTTTAACAGCAAATTTTATACTTTTATAAACATTTAATATTTTAAATGTTGTAAAAAAAATATATATTTGTGGGCATGAAAAATAAAGAAATTAATTTTAATAAAACTTAATAACAAACTTTAAAATGACAAAAATTAAAAGAGTTTACAGCTTTGGAAATAAAAAAGCTGAAGGAGATGCAAAAATGAAGGAGCTTCTTGGAGGTAAAGGAGCAAACTTAGCCGAAATGGCTTTAATGGGGTTACCAGTTCCTGCTGGTTTTACTATTACAACAGACACTTGCACCGAATATTATAACAACAATCACGAACTTCCTGAAGGATTGATGGACGAGGTGTGGGCTGCTATGAAAAAAGTAGAAGCAGANATGGGATTAAAATACGACGACCCTGATAATGCCCTATTGGTTTCTTGCCGTTCTGGTGCACGTAGCTCAATGCCTGGTATGATGGATACAGTTTTAAACATCGGTTTAAGTAGCAATACAATCCCTGGATTAATCAAAAAAACTAACAATCCACGCTTTGTTTACGATTCGTATCGCCGCTTAATTATGATGTATGCTGACGTTGTAATGGATAAAGCAGAAGACCTTGACAAAAATATTCGTCGCCAATTAGACGATATGTTTGAAGAATATAAAGTTCAAAGAAATTATAAATCAGATACAGAATTGACTGCTGAAGACTTAATGATTATTTCTGATTTATTCAAGAAAAAAATTAAAGCTGTTTTAGGTACTGAATTCCCTGATGACGCAAAAAAACAATTAGAAGGTAGTATTAAAGCAGTTTTCAAAAGCTGGAATGGCAAAAAAGCTGTTTCGTATCGTAGAATTGAGCATATTCCAGATGATTGGGGTACAGCGGTTAACGTTCAAGCTATGGTTTTTGGAAATATGGGCGAAACTTCGGCTACAGGTGTTGCATTTACTAGAAATCCAGCTACCGGTGAAAACTTATTCTATGGAGAATGGTTAGTTAATGCTCAAGGAGAAGACGTAGTTGCAGGTATTCGTACTCCAAACCCACTTAACAACGATACTAAAAACTCTCAAAACGAGCATTTAATGTCAATGCAAGAGCAATTCCCAGCAATATATAAAGAACTTGACGACATTAGAACTACTCTTGAAGATACATTTAAAGACATGCTCGATATTGAGTTTACANTTCAAGAAGGTAAACTTTATATGCTACAATGCCGTGTAGGTAAAAGAACTGGAACAGCTGCTCTAAACATGGCAATGGAAATGTTAGAAGAAGGCAGAATTGATGAAAAAACTGCAATTTTACGCGTTGAGCCAAGTCAATTAGACGAACTTCTTCACCCAATAGTTGACCCTGCGGCAGAGAAAAACCACGAACCAATAGTTAAAGGTTTGCCTGCTGGACCAGGTGCAGCTACTGGAAAAGTAGTATTTACTGCCGAAGATGCNGTTGAATGGACAAAAAGAGGAGAAAAAGTTCTTTTAGTTCGTAAAGAAACAAATCCTGAAGACGTTGAAGGTATGAGAGTTGCTGACGGACTTTTAACTACACTTGGTGGAATGACTTCACACGCAGCTCTTGTTGCACGTGGCTGGGGAAAATGCTGTATTGTTGGTGCTGGTAACTTAGAAGTAAGAGAAGACGAAAAAATAGCAATCGTTAAAGGAACTGATATTGTTATTAAAGAAGGCGATATCCTTACTCTTAATGGTACTACAGGTAACGNATATAATACAGTTATTAAACTAATGGACTCTTCAGAAAATCCATTATTCCAAAAATTTATGACTTTAGTTGATAAACATCGTAAAATGGGCGTTCGTACAAATTGCGAATCTCCAGAAGATGCTAAATTAGCTATAGAATTTGGTGCAGAAGGTATTGGACTTTTCCGTACAGAACATATGTTCTATGGTAAAGGTGCTGATGAGCCATTATTTATTCTTCGTAAATTAATTTTAGCTTCGTCAAAAGAAGAAAGAATAGCTGCTGTTAACGAACTATTCCCATTCGTAAAACGCGACATGAAAGACACAATGGCTGTAATGAACGGTCTTCCTGTAACTTTCCGTTTATTAGACCCACCTCTACACGAGTTTGCTCCTCATACAAAAGATAAACAAGCAGAAATAGCAAATGCTATTGGTATTTCTGCTGAAGAAGTAGCTCAAAGAGTTGATGCTCTTAGCGAAACCAACCCAATGATGGGACATCGCGGAGTACGTCTAGGAATTACTTATCCTGAAATTACAGAAATGCAGTTTAGAGCTTTATTCGAAGCGACTGCTGAACTCATGAAAGAAGGTAAAAAAGTTACCCCAGAACTTATGGTTCCTGTAACTGCTGATGTAAAAGAATTAGATATTACAAAAGTTTTATTTGATAAAGTAAAAAAAGAAGTTGAAGATAAATTTGGAATTAAATTAAGCTGTGCTTATGGTACTATGATTGAAATTCCTAGAGCTTGCTTATTAGCTAACGATATGGCAAAAACAGCTGAATTCTTCTCTTTTGGAACAAACGACTTAACTCAAATGACTTTTGGATTTAGCCGTGATGACGTAAGTGGTTTTATGCACGATTATTTAGAAAATCAAATTATTCCTGTTGACCCATTCCAAACTATTGACCAAGCAGGTGTTGGACAATTAATTGAAATGGCTGTTGTAAAAGGACGTGCTACCAGAAATAATCTTAAAATAGGTATCTGCGGTGAACAAGGTGGCGACCCAGCATCTGTAGAATTCTGCTACAAAATGGGCTTAAATTATGTTTCTTGCTCTCCTTACAGAGTTCCTATTGCACGCTTAGCTGCTGCTCACGCTAGTATTAAATTTTAATAAAAATTGATATGGAATTAGAAGGTAAATTAATTGTAAAATTAGATCCAGTAACTGGTGAAGGCAGAAATGGTCCTTGGAAAAAACAAAGTTTTGTAATCGAAACATTAGATAATTATCCAAAGAAAGTTTGCTTTACTATTTGGGGCGACAGAGTTCCATTAAACAATTTTACAGAATCAGACACTATAAGAGTTTTATTTGATGCCGAAAGTCGTGAATACAACGGCAATTGGTACACTGACCTTAAGTGCTGGAAAATTGAACTTAGCTCTCCAGGCAATGTAGGACAAGCACCTATGGAAACTCCACCTTTTAGTGCTGATGATGCTCCTTTCGAGCTAGATAGCGACCCTGGTGATGATTTACCATTCTAAAAACAAATAAAAAAACTGCGATTAAATTTAGTCGCAGTTTTTTTTTATATAAAACTAAAATATCTAAATCAACAATGATAAAAAATCATCTATTATTTTTTTATGATCAAAAGCTAAATCTGGTAACTCATTTAAACTAAACCATGCCAACTCTTTAGCATCATCTCCAGCTTGTGCTAATTCAGGCGAATCACAATATCCATAATAAACAAAAGTTATAGTTCTTCCACGTGGATCACGTCCTGGATCGCCGTAAACTTTAAATTCTCTCAAATTAATATTGTCCAATGATGTTTCTTCTAGAACCTCTCTTTTTACAGATTCTAACAAAGTTTCCTCCATTTCAATAAAGCCACCTGGCAATGCCCAAAAATTCTTAAAAGGTTCATTCAACCTTTTTATCAATAATATTTTATTTTCTTTTTTCGAAATAATTATAGCATCTACAGTATTTAGTGCGCGTGGATATTCGTAATTAAAACTCATGCTTATTAAAATCAAAATTTTTATTAAAAACATATCTTGTCTCAGAAGCTGTGATTTCCAAATCTAAAATATTCATTATTATTAAATTTGTTAAAATTTTATTGGCTACATAGCTTTTTATTCCTGTATGCCTAACAAACTGAGATTTTGAAATACTGCCATTTTGATTAATTTCCTTTAATAAAAAAGAAATATTTTCATCAAAATTAATTTTCACTCCCTTTACATTATTTTGCAGACGTTTCCAAACTTCGACTAATGGTTTAGGGGCTATAATGTTTTCATCATTTACTCTGACATAAGCTTTAAAAACTCCATCGTTGTCGGGGGCNGTATGAGGTTTAGTTTCACTTTCAGAAACTATTATTTCTAAAACCTGTTTTCCTAAAACATTAAAATTATTTACAGAAAACTTTATAGAAGGTTTACAATAAATAAGTGCAGCAGTTTCTACCATAAAATATTCTTCTTCGGAATTTACTCCTGCAATACTTCCATTATCCCTCACTCCTATCAATAGACTTCCACCTTTTGTATTTGCAAAAGCTGATAAAGAACGTGCAATTTTTTTAGCATCATTTATCGAATGCTTAAAGTCTAAATTTAGTCCTTCACCTTCTTTTATTCTTTGTAATATTTTATCTGCACTTTTCAAAACAACAAAAAGATGCTNCCTTAGAAGTACCCAAGTTTTTAACTTGGTAACGCAGTAAAAAACTTCTAAGACAGCATTTATTTTTTTAATCTCTAAATAATTTTGAGATAGTTTTAATTATAATTATTTATTCAAATTTTTTAAAAGCTTCTTTTACCAATTCAATAGCTTCACGCAATTGTTCTTCAGTAATTATAAGAGGTGGTGCAAAGCGAATAATATTTCCGTGAGTAGGTTTTGCTAACACGCCAAGTTCTTTCATTTGCATACAAACGTCTAAAGCAGTTTTTCCTGGTTTATTATTAATTACAACAGCATTTAACATACCTTTACCTCTAACCAATTGAATCATATCAGATTTTATGCTTTTCATTTCGCTTCTGAAAATTTTGCCAAGATATTCTGCTCTTTCTGCTAATTTTTCATCTCTAACAACTTCAAGAGCAGCAGTAGCAACTTTTCCTGCTAATGGAAAACCGCCAAATGTAGAGCCATGTTCGCCGGGTTTTATTGTAAGCATAATATCATCATCAGCTAAAACTGCCGAAACAGGAATAACTCCACCTGAAAGTGCTTTTCCAAGTATAATAATATCTGGACGAACATTTTCATGATCGCAGGCTAATAATTTTCCTGTACGAGCAATACCAGTTTGTACTTCATCAGCAATAAATAAAACATTATATTTTTCACAAATTGCTTTAGTTTTTGCTAAATATCCATCATCTGGAACAAAAACGCCTGCTTCGCCTTGAATTGGCTCTAAAAGAAAACCTGCAACAGTTTTTCCATGTTCTTTTAAAACATTTTCTAAAGCATCTGCATCATTATAAGGAATACGAATAAATCCAGGTGTCAAAGGACCATAATTAGCATAAGAATCTGGATCACTCGACATAGTTACGATTGTAATTGTACGACCATGGAAATTGTTTTCACAACAAATAATTTTCACATCATCATTTGGAATTCCTTTTTTTACAACTCCCCAACGACGAGCTAATTTCAAAGCTGTTTCAACAGCTTCGGCACCTGTATTCATTGGTAAAACTTTGTCATAACCAAAATATTCGGTAATAAATTTTTCATAATCACCCAAAGTTGAATTATAAAAAGCTCTCGAAGTCAAAGTTAATTTCTTTGCTTGTTCTATTAAAGCATTTATAATTTTAGGATGACAATGTCCTTGATTTACAGCCGAATATGCACTTAGAAAATCAAAATATTTTTTCCCTTCAACATCCCATAAAAAAGGACCTTCACCTCTATCAAGCACTGCAGGTAGTGGTTGGTAATTATGTGCACCATATTTTGCTTCTAAATCAATAAAATCTTGCGAAGTTCTTTTAACATCTTTTGACATAATATAAATATTTTAAGTTTTACAATAATTTTTTCAAACAACAAAAATGTAACGTTTTTATCGAAATAAAAATAATAAATCTCAGTTTTTTATTCAATCTGCTATTTAACATAAATTTATTAACAAATAGAGACTTAAAAACAAATTTATCACGGAGCTAAATTATAAAACTTTTATTATTTTTGCAACTTAGAAATTGATTTTAGAGTAATTATGTTTGAAAATTTATCGGAACGATTAGAAAGGTCTTTTAAATTATTAAAAGGCGAAGGTAAAATTACCGAAATAAATATTGCTGAGACTTTAAAAGATGTTCGTAGAGCTTTGCTTGATGCTGACGTAAACTATAAAACTGCAAAAACTTTTTGCGATGATGTTCGCGAACAAGCAATTGGTCAAAATGTTATAAAATCATTGAAGCCCAATCAATTAATGATTAAAATAGTTCATGATGAACTTGCAAAGTTGATGGGTGGGAAAGCTGTTGATATAAATATTAAAGGAAATCCGGCTGTTATATTGATGTCAGGGCTTCAAGGTTCGGGTAAAACTACTTTTAGTGGTAAATTAGCCAATATGCTAAAAACTAAAAAAGGCAAAAATCCACTTTTAGTTGCTTGTGACGTGTATCGTCCAGCTGCTATTGAACAAATAAAAGTACTTGGCGAACAAATTGACGTAAAAGTTTATGCTGAAGAAGACAATAAAAACCCTGTAAAAATCGCTCAAAATTCAATTAAACATGCCAAAATGTATGGACATGATTTAGTTATAATTGATACGGCTGGTCGTTTGGCAATTGACGAAGAAATGATGGATGAAATAGAAAATATTAAAAAAGCTGTTAATCCTCAAGAAATTCTTTTTGTAGTTGATGCAATGACTGGACAAGATGCAGTTAATACAGCTAAAGAATTTAACGACAGACTTGATTTTGATGGTGTAATTTTAACAAAATTAGATGGTGATACACGTGGTGGAGCAGCTCTTTCAATTCGCTCTGTTGTCAATAAACCTATTAAATTTGTTGGTACTGGCGAAAAAATGGAAGCTATTGACGTATTTCATCCCGAACGTATGGCTGACCGCATATTGGGAATGGGTGATATAGTTTCTTTAGTTGAAAAAGCACAAGAACAATTTGATGAAGAGGAATCTCGCAAACTACAAAAGAAAATTGCTAAAGACCAATTTGACTTTGAAGACTTTTTAGCTCAAATTAAGCAAATTAAAAAAATGGGGAACATAAAAGACCTCGCGAGCATGATTCCTGGACTTGGAAAAGCAATTAAAAATTTAGACATTGACGATGACGCTTTTAAAGGAATTGAAGCAATAATTTACTCCATGACTTTAGAAGAACGCAGAAACCCTAATATTATAAACGGAAGCAGAAGAAAAAGAATTGCAGACGGCTCTGGAACTACTGTTGTTGAAGTAAATAGAATATTAAAGCAATTTGATGAGACAAAAAAAATNATGAGAGCACTTTCACCTAATAAAACTAAGAAAAAAATGGCAAGAAGAATGAGATAGTGTAAAAACAAATAAGTAAATAACAAGTGTAAATCAAACTACTATGGAACTAATTGACGGAAATAAAGTTGCAAAGGAAATAAAAGAAGAAATAAAAATCAAAGCTTTGCAAATCAAACAAAAATGTGGTCGTGCTCCACATCTTGCTGCTATATTAGTTGGTAATGATCCAGGCTCTGAATCTTATGTTAACTATAAAATGAAAGATTGTGAAGAAGTTGGCTTTGAGTCTAGTTTAATACGATTAGAAGAAAATGCTGCTGAAGAAGAACTTTACAAAATTATTGACAAATTAAATTCAGACCCTTTAATTGATGGATTTATTGTTCAACTACCACTACCCAAACAGTTTGACAGTCAAAAAGTAATAGAATTAATTGATCCACAAAAAGATGTGGACGGTTTTCATCCAATCAATGTTGGAAAAATGACAATAGATTTAGATTCTTTTAAATCTGCAACTCCAATGGGCATCACTATTCTTCTAAATAAATATGGAATAGAAACTTCTGGAAAGCATTGTGTTATTATTGGACGTAGTAATATTGTAGGTCGTCCACTTAGTATTTTAATGTCGCAAAAAGCTATGAATAGCACTGTTACTGTTGTGCATAGTAAAACAAAAAATATTGCAGAAATCTGTCGCCATGCAGATATTTTAATGACTGCTATGGGGAGTCCAAAGTTTGTTACAGCCGATATGGTTAAAGAAGGTGCTGTCGTAATTGATGTTGGAACAACTATGATTGAATCTAATAAAACAAAAAGTGGATATAAACTTACTGGTGATGTTGATTTTGAAAATGTTGCCGAAAAATGTTCATATATTACTCCAGTACCTGGTGGTGTTGGTCCAATGACAAGAGTAGCTTTATTACTTAACACTTTAAAAGCTGCAGAACAAAATATTAAAAAATAGTTTCAAAACCATCGTAAACAATATACAAATAAACTTGTTAATTTTGTTTAGATAAAACTNTAACAAATACATGCACAACAAAATAGCAGATATTCTTCAAAAATCCGTTTTAAGTAAAAATGATTTAATAATTTTATTATCAGCAAATAAAGATAATGCAGAAATAATTTTTAATAAAGCTGCAGAAATTAAAACTAAATATATTGGTAACTACACCTACTTTCGTGGACTAATCGAACTATCAAATATTTGCACTAGAAATTGCTTGTATTGCGGAATTAGAAGTGGCAATAAAAATGCTGAGAGATATATGATTAGTGATGAAGAAGTTTTCAATTCTGTAAAATATGCTTTAGACCGTCATTGGGGTTCTGTAGTTATTCAATCAGGTGAAAGAAGTGATACTGCTTTTATTGATAAAGTTGAGCATATTTTAAGACAAATTACCCAAATGTGTGAGAAAAAACCAGGGATTACACTTTCTCTCGGTGAACAAAAAACTGACACATTTAAACGTTGGTTTGATGCTGGTGCCACACGATATTTATTAAGAATTGAAAGCTCAAATCCTGACATTTTTAAAAAAATTCATCCACAGGATAAACTTCATAATTTAGAAAGAAGAATAGAAAATCTTTATACACTACAAAAACTAGGTTATATCACAGGAACAGGTGTAATGATTGGTTTACCTTTCCAAACTATTGAAGATTTAGCCAATGATTTGTTATTTATGCAAAAACTCGACATTGATATGATTGGAATGGGACCTTACATCGAACATGAAGACACGCCACTTTATCAATATCGTGATCTATTACTTCCAATTGAAGAAAGATATTTTTTAAGTTTAAAAATGATTGCAGTTTTACGTATTTTAATGAAAGATGTAAATATTGCTTCATCGACAGCACTTCAAGCCATAAATCCAGACGGCAGANAAGAAGGAATTAGAGTTGGTGCAAATGTAATTATGCCAAATATTACTCCTGTACGCTATCACAAAAGTTATAATCTTTATAAAGGCAAACCTGACATTNCACCTGAAACAGATAATTATATCAAAATTTTAGAAAAACAAATTGCTTTAGCTGGCGACAAAGTGGGCTATGGCGACAAAGGCGATCCAAAACATTTTTTTAGGAGAACTGTAGAAAGATAAGTTTTATAAGTTTATTTTTATTTGTCTTATTGCATTTATACTGCACAATTACTAAAAAAATTAAACTCCAAAAGCATTTGTTGAATTATTTTTATCTATCTGGCTCCATACCAAACCACACAACAGCATATTCTTCATAAATTGCAATTCCAATTGCCTTCCATTCGTTATCAGACCAGTTTTCTTTATTGATAATCATATTTTTATGAGCTGGGCTTTTTTTCCAAGCATTTAAAGCAGAACTTGCTGTTGGTCCAGAAGGATTCCAATGAGCTATCTCAAAACCATAATGTTTATAATTTGTCAATTCTCCCGGCTTGCTCCACACACAATCTGCATTTGCATGATCTGGAGTATANCAACAAGCAGTCCAATTACCTTTATTTGACCATGAATGCAAATTACACCTATCATTATGTTTATAATTATTCTTTAAATCAATGGCATGTGTATGAGCAACAAAGTTTAACGAACGTGAAATTGGAATTCTAGGCAAATCAAATTGCTTACGATAAGCCATTATCAAATCATAAAGCACTTTTTCCTCTGCGGTGTTTTCATATAAATTTTGATTTTGAGAAAAAGTAAAACTATTCACAAAAATTAAAACACTTAACAAAAATAAATTTTTAGTTTTCATAATCTCAGGTTTCTTTAATAATATAACGTCCTATAACTACAATTTATTCTATCTGTTTTAAAAAACCATTTCCACGCCACTCACAATTATTCCCCATCTAATAAGGAATCAACTTCACCCTAACTTCATCTCCTTTTTTCAAATTTAGGTTTAAAAATGGAGTATCTTTTCCCTCTATTTTTTTATTATTCAATTTTACTGTTTTAACATAGTCGGGGATTTTGATTTTATATTGATGATCTGCTTTTGCTCTGAGCGTAAACTCTTTTACCTGATGATTTTCCCAAACAAAATCGATTTCTCCTGCTCCACGAACACAAACTCCTTTGATACTACCGTTCTTCCATTTATCGGGCAATGCAGGAAGTAGCTCAATAAAACCATGCTGACTCTGAATTAACATTTCAGCAATTCCAGCACTTCCGCCCAAATTACCATCGATCTGGAAAGGTGGATGAGCGCAAAAAAGGTTAGGATAAGTTCCTGCTCTTTGCTCTTCACTATTTTCAGGATTCCAAGCTGGTTCGAGCAGTTTTTTCAACAAACTATAAGCTCGGTTTCCATCTTTCAATCTAGCCCAAAAGTT
>JGI24707J26582_10003560_pt1 | contig 11123 bp, 10 predicted proteins | sample BioPla1DNA1_FD_26582 | JGI IMG/M metagenome (IMG submission 26582) | reverse complement strand
GTAATTTTATCATTTGCTTTATTCCAAGCTTCAATAACTTTTATATATCTTTCATCATCAGTCATAAGCCCTCTTCGATAATGTTTAATTACTTGCTCTACTGTTTCTTCAGCTTCTTTTAAATATTCTCCTTTTTCTTCCGGAATATCTATATCAGAAACAGAAATTGTCGTAGCACTTTGTGTAGAATAACGATATCCTAAATTTTTGATATTATCCAATACTTCTGCTGTTGTAGTTGCTCCATGTTTGTTAATACAGGCATTTAAAATACGTCCTAGTTGTTTTTTTCCTACCAGATAATCAACTTCATAAAGAAGTTTATTTTCCTCTTTACTTCGATCAATAATACCAATATCTTGTGGAATCGCTTCATTAAAAATAATACGACCTACCGTTGTATCTAAAATTTGAGAACGTATCTCTCCATCCATCTCCATTGTTCTTCTTACTTTAATCTTAGCATGAAGAGTAATTTCATGATTATGATAAGCTAAAATAGCCTCATTCTCATCTTTGAAAATACGACCTTCTCCTTTTTCTCCTTCTTTTTGAATCGTAAGGTAGTAAACTCCAAGTACCATATCTTGAGAAGGTACAGCTACGGGCTTTCCATCAGATAATTTTAACAAGTTGTTAGGAGAAAGTAATAAGAACCTACATTCTGCTTGAGCTTCCACAGATAAAGGTACGTGAACAGCCATTTGGTCACCATCAAAGTCTGCATTATATGCTGTACAAACTAAAGGATGCAATTTAATTGCTCTTCCTTCTACTAAGACAGGTTCAAAAGCTTGAATACCTAANCGGTGAAGCGTAGGAGCACGGTTTAGCATCACCGGATGTTCACGAATCACTTCTTCTAAAACATCCCATACTTCTGGTTGTAATCGTTCTACCATTCGTTTCGCTGACTTAATATTATGAGCTTGACCATCCTCTACTAATTTTTTCATTACAAAAGGTTTAAACAACTCAATAGCCATTTCTTTAGGTAAACCACATTGATAAATCTTTAATTCAGGTCCTACAACAATAACAGAACGCCCCGAATAGTCTACCCTTTTTCCAAGAAGATTTTGACGAAATCTTCCTTGCTTTCCTTTTAACATATCCGACAATGATTTAAGTGGACGATTACCAGGTCCTGTTACCGGACGTCCTCGTCTTCCATTATCAATTAAAGCATCCACCGATTCTTGTAACATTCTTTTTTCATTTCTAACAATAATATCAGGAGCTCCTAAATCCAAAAGACGTTTCAAACGATTATTTCGATTAATAACACGTCGATATAAATCATTTAAATCAGAAGTTGCAAAACGTCCTCCATCTAATTGAACCATAGGACGTAAATCAGGTGGTATAACCGGAATCACATCCAAAATCATCCATTCTGGTCGATTTCCAGAAAGAAGAAATGCTTCAACAATTTCCAAACGTTTAATCACTCGTACACGTTTTTGTCCTGTTGTTTCTTTTAAAGCTTTTTTTAATTCTTCAGATTCCTTATCTAAATCAATATTTGTAAGTATTTCTTTTATGGCCTCAGCACCCATGCCAACTCGAAATTCATTACCATACTTATCATAGGCATCTTGATATTCTCGTTCTGTTAGTAATTGTTGGTATTGCAGCCCTGTATTACCAGGATCTAGCACAATATAAGATGCAAAATATAAAACTTTTTCTAAGGCTCTAGGTGACATATCTAAAATTAATCCCATTCGACTTGGAATTCCTTTAAAATACCAGATATGAGATACAGGGGCAGCAAGTTCAATATGCCCCATGCGTTCTCGTCGCACTTTACTTTTAGTAACTTCAACACCACAACGATCACAAACTATCCCTTTATAACGAATTCGTTTGTATTTTCCACAATGACATTCCCAATCTTTACTAGGTCCAAAAATTCTTTCACAAAAAAGCCCATCACGTTCTGGTTTTAATGTTCTATAGTTAATGGTTTCGGGCTTTTTTACTTCACCTCTTGACCATTCGCGAATTTTTTCCGGTGAAGCTAATCCGATCTTAATGGCATCAAAATATACGGATTGATCCATATCATTCATATTGGAAGTCGCCCCTTTCTTACTCTAAATCATCGTCAAATAAATCCTTATCATCAAACAAGTCTTCATCATCTATAAGATCTTCATCAGAAGGTTCTTCATCATCAGAATCCAAAAAATCTTCTTCATCTCCGCCTTCTTCCACATCTAACTCATCGTCTAAATCATCTTCTACACCTTCAATATTGACATCCAGTTCATCTACATCATCTACTGCTTCTTTAATTTCAACTTCTGACTCATCATCTTTAAGAACTTTAACGTCAAGAGCTAAGGATTGTAATTCTTTTAACAACACTTTGAAGGATTCCGGTATGCCTGGTTCAGGAATATTTTCTCCCTTCACAATGGCTTCATAAGTTTTAACTCGTCCTACTACATCATCTGATTTGACTGTTAAAATTTCTTGTAAGGTATATGCTGCACCATAAGCTTCTAATGCCCATACCTCCATCTCTCCAAAACGTTGTCCACCAAATTGGGCTTTTCCTCCCAAAGGTTGTTGTGTAACTAAGGAATAAGGTCCTGTAGAACGAGCATGAATTTTATCGTCGACTAGATGATGCAGTTTGAGATAATGCATATAACCTACTGTTACAGGGCTATCAAACTCTTCTCCTGTTCGTCCATCACGCAATCGTACTTTTCCATCACGATTAATAGGAACTCCCTTCCACAGTTCACGATTTTCTTTATGATCTTCAAGATAAGTAAATAGTTCTTCACTAAGTCCATGTTTCCAACGTTTTTCAAATTCTTCCCATGAAAGATTCACATAATCATTCGCTAATTCTAACGTATCCATAATATCAAGCTCTGAAGCTCCATCAAAAACAGGAGTAGCAATTTTAAAGCCTAAAGCTTTAGCAGCTAAGCCTAAATGAACTTCTAAAACTTGACCAATATTCATTCGTGAAGGAACACCTAGAGGGTTTAATACAATATCTAAAGGTTCTCCATTCGGTAAGAAAGGCATATCTTCCACAGGTAAAATACGTGAAATAACCCCTTTGTTCCCATGACGTCCAGCCATCTTATCTCCTACTGAAATCTTCCTTTTTTGAGCAATATAACATCGAACTAATTCATTGACTCCTGGTGGTAGCTCATCTCCATTTTCCCTAGTAAAGATCTTTACATCCACAATAATTCCTGCTTCTCCATGAGGAACACGTAAAGAGGTGTCTCTTACTTCTCGAGCCTTTTCTCCAAAAATAGCACGAAGTAGCCGTTCTTCTGCTGTTAATTCGGTTTCACCTTTTGGTGTTACTTTTCCTACTAGAATATCTCCGGCTTGTACCTCTGCACCAATACGAATAATACCTCGCTCATCTAAATCTTTTAGTGCATCTTCACCTACATTAGGGATATCTCTTGTAATTTCTTCTGGTCCTAATTTAGTATCTCTTGCATCTGCTTCATATTCTTCAATATGAATAGAAGTATAAACATCTTCTTTCACTAATTGCTCACTTAATAAGATAGCGTCTTCATAATTGTATCCTTCCCATGTCATAAATCCTATCAGTGGATTTTTACCAAGGGCAATTTCTCCATGATCCGTAGAAGGACCATCCGCAAGGACTTCTCCTTTTTCTACCCTTTCTCCTTGACTTACGATAGGACGTTGATTAATACATGTTCCTTGATTACTACGCATAAATTTAAGTAATTTATAAGTATCTTTACTGCCATCTTCTGTTTTTACAATCACATGAGTGGCTGTTACTTTTTCTACTACACCACCACGTTTAGCAATAACTGCTACACCCGAATCAATCGCCGCTTTATACTCCATACCTGTTCCTACGATAGGTGATTCTGTTCGAAGAAGTGGTACTGCTTGTCGTTGCATATTTGATCCCATCAATGCACGGTTCGCATCATCATTTTCTAGGAAAGGAATCATAGAAGTTGCAACAGAAAAAATTTGTTTAGGTGATACGTCCATTAAATCAATTTGATTGGCATCTACCTCTATAATATCTTCTCGGAAACGACCACTAACTCTTTTGTTAATAAATTCTCCATTTTCATTTAAAGGTTCGTTCGCTTGTGCCACTTTGAAATTTTCTTCTTCATCCGCAGTCATATAAATTACATCTTTAGTAACTTTAGGTATACCAGAAGACTTATCTACCATACGATAAGGTGCTTCAATAAAGCCATATTCATTAATTCTGGCAAAAGTAGCTAAGGAGTTAATCAAACCAATATTAGGCCCTTCTGGAGTCTCAATAGGGCACATACGACCATAATGAGAATGATGCACGTCACGTACTTCAAAACCTGCTCGTTCCCTAGAAAGTCCCCCAGGTCCTAGAGCAGAAAGACGTCGTTTATGAGTTAGTTCCGCTAAAGGATTGGTTTGATCCATAAATTGAGATAACTGAGAGCTACCAAAGAATTCTTTAATAGAAGCAGTTACTGGACGAATATTAATTAAACCTTGTGGTGTAATTGAATCTAAATCTTGTATAGTCATTCGTTCACGAACTACTCGTTCCATTCGTGATAATCCAATGCGAAATTGATTTTGTAACAATTCACCAACAGCTCGAATTCTACGATTTCCTAAATGATCTATATCATCTTCGTGTCCTATTTTATACTCTAAATGAATATTATAATTAATAGAAGCCATAATATCTTCAAAAGTTATATGTTTTGGAACTAAACGTGATATATTTTGTTTGATCGCTTTTTCTAATTCTTCTTGATCTGTATACGTTTCCATTAATTCTTCAAGAACAGGAAAATATACTTTTTCTTTAATACCCATAGATGCTGCATCAATATTTACATGTTCTTTGATATCTACAACACGATTACTAATAATATTGACGATCCGACCATCTACATTCACCTTGATATAAAAAACTCCTGTATTTTGAATTTTATCAGCCATTTCCAATGTAATACGTTGTCCTTCTTCTGCAATAATTTCTCCAGTACTAGGATCTATTACATTTTCAGCTAATATACAATCACGAATTCTATTACGTAAAGCTAGTTTTTTATTAAACTTATATCGTCCTACTTTTGCTAAATCGTATCTTTTAGGATCATAAAACATATTATTTAATAAGGATTCTGCACTTTCTACTGTAGGTGGTTCTCCTGGACGAATTCGCTTATAAATCTCAATTAATCCTTCTTCATAAGATTTAGTGCTATCTTTTTCAATACTAGCCATAATTTTAGGTTCTTCACCGAATAGTTCAATAATTTCTGCATCACTACCTACACCTAATGCACGAATTAAAACAGTAATAGGTATTTTTCGAGTTCGATCTACTCGAACATTAAAAATATCTTTTGAATTGGTTTCATATTCAAGCCAAGCTCCTCGGTTTGGAATAACCGTAGCAGTAAATAATTGTTTTCCTACTTTATCATAACTAGAGCTGTAGTAAATACCAGGTGATCGTACAAGTTGACTAACAATAACCCGCTCTGCTCCATTAATAATAAAAGTTCCATTATCCGTCATAAGAGGAAAATCTCCCATGAAAATTTCTTGTTCTTTGATTTCATCTGATTCTTTATTGTACAAGCGAATCTTCACACGTAAAGTAGCTGCATAAGTAGTATCTCGCTCTTTACATTCCTCAATGGAATATTTTGGTTCTTCATCTAAAGAAAAACCAACAAATTCTAGTATTAAGTTCCCACTATAATCCATAATGGGGGAAATGTCCTGAAAAACTTCCCGAAGTCCTTCATCCAAAAACCATTCATAGGAATTTTTTTGCACCTCAATGAGATTTGGCATTTCAATGACTTCATTCATTCTTGCATAACTCATGCGTATGCCTTTCCCTACCTTGACAGGACGGATCCTATTTCTTTCCATACTGTTATTTCACCCCTTGGAAAATTTTAAGTATATTTAAAATTACTTTATTTTATTACCTTTGACCGGATAAAAAGAAATGTATAAATTTGTCCATACATATTGTCAATTGTCAATTGATGTGATATACTGTATATGATAATTAAAAATGAAATGATATATTTAGAACACGAATGCATTATAAAATGTTAGCATAATTAAAAAGACCTGTCAAGGTCTTTTTAATTATTATGATGAGAAAATCTCCTATATTGATAGGAGATTTTTTATTATTTTAATGTTACTTTTGCACCAGTTTCTTCAATTTTAGCTTTTAATTCTTCTGCTTCTTCTTTTGCTACGCCTTCTTTGATTACTTTAGGTGCTGCTTCTACTAGGTCTTTTGCATCTTTTAATCCTAGACCTGTTACTTCACGAACAACTTTAATTACTTTAATTTTTTGTGCTCCAATTTCAGTTAATTCAACATCAAATTCTGTCTTTTCTTCTTCAGCAGCTCCACCGCCTGCTCCTGCTCCTGCAGCTACCATTACACCAGCAGCAGCTGATACACCAAATTCTTCTTCACATGCTGTTACTAAATCGTTTAATTCAATAACACTTAATTCTTTAATTGCATCAATAATTTCTTCAATTGATAATTTTGCCATGGTATATACACCTCCGAGTTTTTTCTTATTATTCTGCGGTTTCTCCGCCTTCTTCTTGTTTTTCCGCAATGGCTCTTACCACACGGGCAAAGGATGCCATAGGCGATTTAAAGCTACCAAATAATGTAGCAAGCAATTGATCTTTGGGAGGAATTTTAGCTACTTTTTTGATTCCTTCCACATCATATAATTGGTTTTCTACAACACCTGCTTTAAATTCCAAAGCATCATTTTTTTCTGCTACTTCATTTAAAATTCTTGGTCCACTAGCTGGATCATCATAGCTAATAGCAATGGCTGTAGGACCTCCTAAGAAATCCTTTAAAGGTTCCATATCTGTTCCTTGAATTGCAAAGTTTAGCATTGTATTTTTGTATACTTTATATTCTACATTTGCTTCTCGCAATTTTTTACGAAGTTCTGTATCTTGTTCTACCGTAAGTCCACGATAGTCTACCAATACTGCAGATTGAGCACCTTGTAGTTTTTCTTTAATTTCATTTACAACGGCTTGTTTTTGCTCTACTTTTGCCATGCCATCCACCTCCTTTAATTAAAATAACCTCTCTGCCCGCAGACAAAGAGGTTATATATATTCCAACCAAAATAAATCCGATCAGATACATATACCTCGGTAGGCCTTATCGTTACGCCTTAGGGCACCTACTGTCTACGGTACAAATTCTACTTAATTAGTATATATAAGTTTTACTATATTGTCAATACTTTATTTTTTTTCAACCAAATGGAGTGGGTTGATTCGAACGCCTGGACTCATCGTTGCTGAAACAGAAACACTTCTCAAGTATTGTCCTTTTGCAGCCGCTGGTCTTGCTTTTATAATTGCATCCATTAGAGTTTGGAAGTTTTCCATTAATTTTTGTGTGCCAAAAGAAACTTTTCCAATAGGTACATGAATAATATTACTTTTGTCTAAGCGATATTCTACTTTTCCCGCTTTAATTTCTTCAACCGCTTTAGTAACATCCATTGTTACTGTACCAGATTTAGGATTGGGCATTAATCCTTTAGGTCCTAATATTCTTCCTAGTCGTCCTACAATTCCCATCATATCAGGAGTTGCTACAACAACATCAAAATCTAACCATCCATCATTTTGAATTTTAGGAACTAATTCTTCTGCGCCAACAAAATCTGCGCCAGCTGCTTCTGCTTCCTCTGCTTTTGNCCCTTTGGCAAATACAAGCACTCGCACTTTTTTTCCTGTACCATGTGGAAGAACAACAGCTCCTCGAACTTGTTGATCTGCATAACGACTATCAACACCTAATCGAATATGAGCTTCTACTGTCTCATCAAATTTAGCTTTTGCTATTTTTTGTACTAAATCTATTGCCTCATTTGGATCATAAACTTGATCTTGATCTACCAATTTGGCAGCTTCTAAATATTTTTTTCCTCTTTTCACAAACATAACCTCCTTGTGGTATTATCGGGGACTTAACCCTCCCACGAACGCACCGTTTTTTTGATATATTAATCTTCTACAACAATACCCATACTTCTTGCTGTTCCTTCTACCATGCTCATCGCTGTTTCGATAGTAGCAGCATTTAAGTCAGGCATTTTAAGTTCTGCAATTTTTCGAACTTCATCTCTAGAAACGGTAGCCACCTTTTTCTTATTAGGTTCTCCAGATCCAGATTCAATTTTACATGCTTTTTTCAATAAAATAGCTGCTGGGGGTGTTTTTGTAATAAAAGTAAAACTTCTATCTTGATACACCGTAATAATAACAGGAATAATCATTCCTGCTTGTTTTGCAGTTCTTTCGTTAAATTCCTTTGTGAAAGCCACAATATTAACCCCATGTTGTCCTAAAGCAGGTCCAACTGGTGGTGCTGGTGTTGCCTTTCCAGCAGGGATTTGTAATTTTATAATTCCAGTAACTTTTTTCGCCATTATAAGCGCACCTCCTGAATAAATGTGGTATTTGCGGGGATTTCCCTCCCACTTTCATGCAACATTGCATTATATGATCCAAATGACATAAATCTAAATTTAAACAATAGCTATATCTTTTGAATCTGATCAAAATCTAATTCTACCGGTGTTTCTCGTCCAAACATAGATAACCGGACTACCACCGTTTGTTTTGATTCTTGAACTTCTTTTACAATACCAATAGAATCTTTAAAAGGTCCTCGAACCACTTTAACGCTGTCTCCAGCTTCGAGATCAATTTTCATGGATGTCATATCAATACCCATAGCTCGCACTTCTTCTTCTGATAAAGGAACTGGTTTAGAACCAGGACCTACGAATCCAGTCACGCCTCTTGTATTGCGAACGACATACCATGTGTCATCATTCATATGCATTTTGATCAATACATAACCTGGAAACACTTTTTTTTGTACAATTTTACGTTTCCCATTTTTTTCTTCCATTATATCTTGTAAAGGAACAACGACTTCATGAATTTGATCTTGCATATTTCGATTTTTAACAATTTTTTCGATATTTGCTTTCACCTTATTCTCATAACCTGAATAAGTATGAACCACATACCATTTAATCTCTTCAGACATAATCTCATCCTTTTTAAAACATTATCGAACGATCAGATGTATTCCTGTACCAATTATAAAATCCATAAGGGAAATTATAACACCTACAAGAATAGATACAGCTATGACAGTAGTTGTTTGCTTAAACAATGTTTCACGATTGGGCCAAATAATTTTTTTGAATTCCCCTTTGAATCCTTTAAAAAATTTGTTCATTTCTTGTTGCTTGTTTTGTGTTTCTGCCATATACTCCACTTCCTTCCCAAGATATTTGGATACTTACTTGGTCTCCCGGTGTGCGGTATGGGTCTTGCAAAACTTACAATACTTTTTAATCTCCAAACGATCTGGAGTATTTCTTTTATCCTTTTTTGTATGATAATTTCTCTGCTTGCATTCTGTACAAGCCAACGTAATTTTTGCTCGCACAACTTCCACCTCCACTGGATAAATTTCTAATTAAAAATGGGCATAAAAAAAAAGACCCACCTAACTCTAACCTAATATATCATAAGGTCTAGAAAAAGTCAAGGTCTTATTTAAGTTTCTATTTTTTACTATCTGTGGCTACCAGCTTTATTTTAGCTACATGCATAGCTTCTTTCCAAGTATCTCTTAATTCTATTAAAAATCCTCTTACTTCTTCCATCACATCAATATCTTTATCAATATTTCCTTCTATCGTTCTTCGAAGAATATACTCATATAACGAGTCTAAACTTTTGGAAATCTCATATTGATCATCCAATGAAAATTGAAGTTCTTGAATAATATCTTGTACCCGTAAATTCAATCGATGAGCAGCCTCAAAATCTTTTTCTTCTAAAGCTCGTATACTTTGATTGCAAAATTTTAATGCTCCATTATAAAGTAACAGTACTAATTCTTCTTTAGAAGCTGTTAAAATTGCATTATTACGATATGTTTGATAAGGATTATTCATGGCCATAATCTGCCCTTCCTCCTTTTTGTTCCTATGTCCATTATAACGATTTATTTCTAAATTGCAAGCTCTTTATCGCCGTTCATCTACAAAAATTCCTGCTAATTCCCATATATGAGCCACCATATCTAATATCTTCTCTGGCGGAATTTCTCGAATCACCTCTTTTGTTTCTGCATTTAATACCTTTACCATAATTTGTTTTGTTTGTTCATGAATACTAAATTCAAATTCTGCAGATACTCCCTTAAGTTTTGCGTTTGCTTTTTCAATAGCATCAATAATAACCTTTTCTCCTATACTAGGTTGATATCCAGGATTTTGTTGCATATACTCTACTAAATTCCCTGTAGGACGCTCTTTTCCTGTTGTCGTTTCTAATTTCTGTTGTTGTACTGATTCCTGTATGCCCGATCCCATTTCAAAAGAATTAGAACTGATTACATTAAGACGCATGATTCCACCTCTATCTTTATTATTATTATTTTTTCTTATCAAAAAAATATCCATAGGTAGATGCTTGTTGTTTCATATATCCTTCCGACATTGCTTTCTTACTTTGTTGTAAATCTTGTATCTCTCTATATAAAATTTCTTGATTCTTTTTTAATTGATTTTGATTCTTCATTTCTAAATCATATACCTTTTGTAATTCCTGTTGAATCTGTTCCTCTAGCATAATCTGTTCTGGAGTTATAAAATTTTGATTTTTAAGTTCTTGTATCTGTTTATTAATTTTTTCTAACTTCTCAATGAACATTTGACGCTCGTTTAAAAGAGGTAATAACTTTTCTTCATCCTTTTCTTGAATCACTTTGGTCTGTTGTTGTGTATTTCTATAAATAGCATCTATTAATTCTTTTTTTTCCTTCCATTTTATACTATCCATAATTAACTACCCATTCCTAATTGACTTAGAAGTGAAGAAGCTTGATTTTGCATTTCTGCTAACGCCTTTTCCATTGCAGCAAAGCGACTATAATAAGCATTTTCTTTACGTAATAAATTTTGTTCTAAATCATCCATACGACGATTTATCCGCTTCATCTCATCATTTAATTGATATTG
>JGI24707J26582_10003559_pt1 | contig 11124 bp, 9 predicted proteins | sample BioPla1DNA1_FD_26582 | JGI IMG/M metagenome (IMG submission 26582) | reverse complement strand
GGTGAGCAAGATGCTTTTGGAGATTTCGGTAAAGGAGTAAATAAAGTGATTCATTTATTCGAGGACGCCGGAATGAATAATATTCAATCAATCTTCTATCCTGAAATGCGCCATGAAATCTTAAAAGAAAAGAATTATAGATTGGTGATTAAGGATATTATATGTTTTATAGATAATTAATCTAAGGATAATAAATAATATATTGTGTTCACATATTTCCAAGCAGCTACATTAACTTAATCACTATTATCAAACTCTTTTTTCAAGGTTAGCGTCTTTAAACCTATCATAATAATATACTCAGCCGCCAACGCTGCCACAATGCCCATTATTCCAATATATCTTGTTAATACTAAGGCTAATCCCATATATGAAAGATTCGCAATGATTGAAAAGAAGACATTTTTCTTGACATAATTAAATGCAATAAACAATGGATGTATAGATGCGGATGCTAGCGCAAACGATCTAGCAAGCAAGTAACTCAGTAATACATACCAGTATGTTAAATATATCTTTCCAAATAAAATGTAGAGAACCAACAAAGAACCTACACTAAGAAGTATTGTTAAAGGAACCAGAATTAATATGCTTTTGTTCCTCAAGCTTGTCATCTTCTGATAGCATTCTTTACGTCTGTTTTGTGCAACTAATTCTGAAAATTGAGGTAAAATAGCCTGCGACAACGGGTTTACTAGCTTGTACAACACTTGACCAATTTGCTTGTACACCTTAAAAACTGCAACAATCTCAAATGAAATAGTAGATAAGATAAATGCATCGAATTCTTTTGAAGGAATATCGGTAATACTTGTTAGATTAGTTAAAAATGAAAATCTTAAAAAGCTTTTACCTTCCAATTTTATTGGACTACCAAGTATTCCATGCATGGAAATCATATCATCATTAATTACTATCTGAATGAAACTTGAATATAAATAAAAAATTCCCAAGAACTCCCCAATAATATAAGCTATTATTATTCCAAATACCCCTAAATCTAAAACTATAATAAAAAGTAGTACTAAAATCAATTTTACTAATCCGGCTAATAAGCGATAGGCTGTAATTAATTTAAACTGGTTTAATATTCTAAGAAGACCGGTTGGGGTTCCTGATAAATTCACAATTAACAACAAAGAGATCCATTTAGCAAAACTAATTATTTCTTGATCCCAATTACTAATTGAGCCAACAATTCCCGCTACATTCCACGCTACAATAATTCCAATGAAAGTCATGATAAAGTCTGTCAAAAGAGAAATTTTCAAAATACTTTCTAGTCTTTGAGGATTCTCTTTTACAAGAGCTTCACTTCCAAACTTAATCACACCCTGCCATGTTTGTAAGCTTGTTAATCTCGTAGCAGTATTCGCAAATGCCAGTACAAGCGTGAATATCCCGTAAGAATGATTGCCCAATGTTCTTATTATTATTGCAGTTACAATGAAGCCAAGTACAGTAACACCAATTTCAGCAACTAGAGCGGTCGACATGTTAGTAATTAACTGCTTCCAAAAATCTTGTCGAAATGTGAGTAATAGTCGTTCTTTTAATTTTGATAATAATTTGTTCATTTTCTAAAACCAGTATAATAATATATATTATTATATTATTAGAGTAAAACCTATTCTTCTTTTTGTTTTCTTCTTTTTGCGAAAAATGAAATCATCGTTACTAGTATTATAGTAATAACAATTGCTGACCACATAGCAAGATCTAGCATCGCTGTAAACACAATATCAAAATTCCATCTAGGTGTCTTGAGAAAACTTTCGACAAGACTAAAACAAAAAGCAAGAGGAAAGACTCGGACAATTTTCCTAGAAAATTCATTGTCTATAAGTGCTATCATACTGCCATAGATTGAACTTCCTATAATGACTCCAAGATATTTAAAATCATGAAATAATTCAGCAATATAACAACTACCAACTGAAGACCCTCTTAAATAGCGATCTCCGGAAAGGACTATATAACTTAGAGAATTGGCAAGTGAATTACCCTTGGTTGCAAAATCTATGCTGTTTCCGATATACGAAAAATTATATGGAAACTGATAAAATAATTTTATTACTGAGTTAGTTCGTAACCATTTTAACAATCCAAAAAAAGAATAGTATGCATTCGCAGATAACTCTGTAGAATGATGCTCAGTGAGGCGGATCACACTTGAACTAAATCCTTGTTGGTAAAAGAAACCTAATATTTTTGATTCAGTTATACCCGAAGATGAAGCTTGATTAGATCTAATATAGTTGAAACTATATAAAATGATTATTAGAATTGGCATGATACCTAAAAAGGCAATAAGCATTTTTCTTGTAATCCAATTTTCTTGAGATTGATTTCTATATTGTCTTATTAAAAAATAAATAGCTATAAACATTAACATCAGCACAAAATCTATTCTTCGCCCTGTAGCAAGAGATAGTACACTATATAAGAAAAATAAGATAATTGGATATCGAGCTTTTTTATTACTAGGCATAGTAGCGAGAAAAATAAAAAAGAAATAAGGTGACATTGCTCCAATCGCACGCACAAAGAAAGGAAATATTGATTTATAGTCAACATAATATTGATGATACGAATTTCTGAAAACAAAGATTCCTTTTTCAATCGGTTCAATAATCCAGAACCAATATGTTAATAAAAAACATGTTTTACTTATTTTTCTTATTTCTTGTTTTTTGAATGCAATATCATACTTTTCTAGCATCGAAGAAATACCTTTAATTAGATTATTTCTCTGTGCCGTTTGTAAATTTCTTTTTCTACTCTCTTTTAATCTTTCTATCAGATAATATAAAACAAAAATAAAAATTAAGCTTAATGATATTAAGATGTTTGAATGAATATAGATCTCGTCACTAATAAAATAGTGAATTTTCATATCAAAATATTCGTAGACGGTATGCCCTCCGAGAAGAAACACAAAAAAAGAAACAAGAAAAGTCGCTAACATGATTCTTTTACTCAAGTCAAAACAAGCATATATAAAAATACCAATCCATGTCGTCAATGCTAGAACAAAAGCTGGCGTCACACCGAAACTTAATGAAAGAATTGTGAAGAATCCAAGAAAAATCAAAAACAATAATCTAATCTTGTGTTTGTTTGCTAATATAATTGAACTAATATCTTTGGTTTTTTTCATATGTTTCAGAAATTTTCCTTCGACAATTTACTATACAAATCTCCAAGTTTTTTCGCCTCAGAATAGATATCATAACCAGCATCTTTAATATCTTGAAGTCTATTAATTCTTTCATATAAACTTATCCTTTTTAATATATGTTCAGCCCAATAAGCCGGAGATTTTTCTAATGATACCTGACTATAGAGCTCTGTGACTCCAGTTTCAGGCGGCATATTATCAGAAGCAACCAATGGCAATCCACTAGCTTGTGCTTCTATTGCAACAACACTTAAACCCTCAAATAACGAGGGTAAAACAAATACATCCATTACTTGAAGATACCTAAATACATCATTTCGAAGACCAGTAAAAATTACTTTTTGTTCTAATCCAAGATCATTAACCATTTCTCTAACTTTATCTTGAAGTTCACCCGCTCCAACTAATAACAATTTAGAATTTTTATGAATTCTCACTAACGCATCAAAAACATTGACTAAAAAGAGATGGTTTTTGGCTACTGAAAATCGTCCAACATGCCCTATCACAATTTCATCTCGCAAACCAAGTTCTTGTCGAAGTTTTAATCTTTGATTTTCGTCATATAAAAAATTAGAGATATCTATCGCGTTTTTCATTATCCCATAACGATCACTTAATAGAACTTTATTCGGAAACATGTATTTGCCGGCAGGCGTAGAGCATGCTAAAAAATAATCAGCTACCTTCGGGAAAAAAGGTTTGGCTAGTCTTACAGCAATTTTATTAATGCCTGTGTATATAAGATTGCTGTGGCTATGTGCAATTACTTTAGCTCCTCTACCATATTTCTTTGCTACTAATGAACATAAAAACACCGTGAAAAAACTACCCATATTGATATGAATTATATCGTAAGAATTTTGTTTAAGATATTCCTTAAAAGCTCTCATGTAAGATATCTTTCCTTTAATACCTTTGAATGAAGTCACTCCCAAACAAGCCAAATTGCCTCCCTGAGCCTCTATAGATTCACGATAGATCTCAAAAGCTTGGTAAGCAATTGTCAAAAAATCAAATTCAAATTGCTTCTTATCAATTGCTTGAAAATAATTGTTACAAAATGCTGCAATTCCACCACCCGTTCCTTGATTAAATCCATTTGTCATCATAAGAACTCGAATTTTATTATTCATAGAAACTCCTAAAAAATATCAACACTTGCTAGTCTAGGTTCCATGTAGCAACAAGGTCTTAGGCTCACTATCCTAACTCCACTTGCTCTTTGTGGACCTATTCTAATAAAAGTTCCAAGCACAGAAACACCTTGTCCTATGCCGATAGGACCTACGTTGCAAGAATTAACCCTTTGAGTAATTGATTTTTCAAGAGGAGTTTGAACACCATGTCGACCATAAATTTGGGCTTCTGTCATTAAAGCGGTTGACTCTAGATGCGACCTCCCGATACCAATTGCTAGAGTGCATGGACTACAACCTAAATAACGCACAGCTTCAATAGACCATTGAACAATTTCATCTTCTACTGTTTTAATATCGTGATGATGGAAGACACGTTTGGTGAGTCCACGAATTTCTGGACCACCACCTTGCATGAGAATATGCAATCGCAGAATAGGTTCTTCAACACGTTTAATTATTATTGGTGCAGGAACAACAGCCTCAGATAGCTCGTCTAATCCACAAGATTGTTCTATCCTTTGGATATCATCGCCTAAAACCGCCATTGGTCTACCAGGTAGTTTTTTTAAACCTATTCTCACAGCATCTTCAATTAGACTTAGCAAGTCACAAGTCAAGGATTTTCCTTTACCAATTTCTAATAACAAATGTGGAACCCCTGTATCATCGCACATTGGACTTCTTTGTTCTTCAGCTATATATGCATTCTCAAGCATTTGCTCAAGTATCCATTTAGCATTAGCTGACTTTTCTTCTTCAATAATATTCTGAAAAATCTTCTTTTTATCATCAGTCATTATAGAACTTGCTCGAACAACAGCTTCAACTATTTTTTCTTTAACTCCCTTTAAGTTCATATCCGTTCTCTCCCAAAAATAGAATCGCCATTTACAGCAGCTATTATTGCAGGAACAGATTTTATTTCAAGTACATGAAATGCCTCAACTCCTGCTTCAGGAAAAAGAAGAATATTTTGTTTTATAATTTTTTTCTTTAATAAAGCTGTCACAGGAGGAATAATAGCAAAAGCTGCATCATAATTTGACATATTGAGAATTGTTTCATTGCTTAAGGTCCCTTTACCTAAATGTATTCGAATTCCGTGCTTTGATAACTGAACAATACTATTTTCAATATCTTGTTTGTTGCTTGATGTTGGGCCGGTCCCAGCACGACTTACAGCTGTATGAAAAATTACTCCACCCGTCAATTCAATACCCATGTCGACTAATTCACCTTGATTTGCAAGTTGCACCAATTTAGGTAGGGCTACATCTCTACCTGTGAATATTTGACCTGATAGTAAAATCTGATCTCCAGGATTTAAGGCTTTAATTTCATCAACTTTTATAGGGGTTGTAAGACTGAGAATATCTTGCTCCATCTTAATCACATTACCAATTCTAAATAACTTTTCTCATTTTCAATAACTCCGTAAACTTTTGCTCGCATAAGAATACGTTCTGCCCAATTCCTGTGAGGATTGATTTCGTTCATTTTATTCCCAGATTCACTCTTAACAACTCCTTCTATGTTGTTAGAAATTTGTTTTGCATCATCATACTCTTCCTTTGTAACCGCCATAAGTCCATTTACATAGTTTAGATGCGTTGGATGAATAATAGTTTTTCCTACAAAACCATTTGCCTTATCAAGAATAATCTCTCTCATTAGACCATCTACTGCATCATTAATTATAGGTTCTCTTCTGATTAAAGACTCTTGGAAGCCTGATTTTGGAAGATCCTTAAAACGCATTTCTTTACTAGCACGAAAATATTCCCACACAGGTCCTGATACGGTATAATCATTATTTCGAATAAATAAGTTTAATATGTCTTGCAAACAGTCACGTACAGTCATAATGTCATAAATTGTATAATCAATTCCTCTTCTCATACCAAAACATGATGAAAAATCCGTTCCTCCTACTCTAACATTCAAAACTAATTTTCTGTAACAGTCTAAAATTGACTTGATAGCAAGAAGTTCAGGAATTCTTGTTTCTTTATATGCAATAGTGTGGTCTTCAAGAATCGGCATGCCGTAGAGAATTTCATCAAATTTATCATTAATATTTTGAAGATGTGTAAAATAAGCATTTCCATTATTTGCATTAAATTTAGGGAAATTAAAAGCACAGATTAGTTTTGCATGTCTCTCTGTTAATAAAGAAGTGAAGTTATTGAATTGATCCAAATTACGAACTCTAAAAATAATTAGAGGCAAATCATTATGCTTTAAATTTCCTCTATCTATCTCATCTTGAAGCAAATCTAATAATCGAAGAGATTTTTCTTCAGCAACTGGCACATCTTCAAGCTTACATGCATCTTCAAAGCATAAAACAAAAGAAGTTAGTCCTGGATACTTATTAGTAATAATTTCACTTGCAAAATCTCTCGTTCCGGGCATATACATTGTTGCCCCTAAGCAATATTGTAGTATGGATCTCTCTGTATACTTATTAAATTCAATAGGTGATTTAATAAAATTATAATCAGGATTATACTTGTGGTGACGCATAAAATCTCCTTCTATTCAAACTTCATAGATAGTCCCAAGTCTGCAATAATTTCATTTATTTCTTTAACTTGTACTTCAGGCAAATTAACACTCTTAATATTTTTGTTTTTTTTGTTTCTGTACGAGTCTCCAGGAATATATATTTCTCTATCTTTCGCACAATTACGTATATTATTGATAAATGTATCTAAACGCTGTTCATATTCATTTTCATCTTCAAGAAACAAATATGGATCAATAAATATAAAAATATTTCCACTTGCTGAATAGTCCGACAAATCACCAAGAGCTTTTACTTGACCAGCAAAAGCAGAACCTGTCAACATTCCAGCTAAAGCATCGACCATGAATGATAAACCAAAACCTTTATAGCCTCCAATTGCAAGCAAGGTACCTTCTAGGGCTTTTTTCGGATCATCTGTTGGATTTCCTGCAGAATCCAAGGCCCAACCAAAAGGTATTTTACCTCCCTTTTTTTCAGAAAGTCTTATTTTACCTCTCGCTGCAACTGTAGTAGCCATATCGAAAACAATTTCAGGATTGTTTGAACTACCTGGTAAAGAGAAACTAAGAGGGTTAGTGCCAAAAATAGGCACCGTTCCTCCTGGCGGAGCAACCGCGGGTGCAGCATTAGCTAAGATAATTGATACGGCTTTCATCTCCGCTGCCTGCCTACTGTAGTAGCCTGCAACTCCAAAATTATTACTGTTTTTTACTCCTACTAGTGCGATACCGTATTTTTTTGCTTTTTCAACACCCAGATCTATAGCCGATTTTGCGGCAACTTGACCAAATCCATGATTAGCATCTATTAATGCAATGCTTGCCTTATTCTTAACAATCTTCATTTTAGCATCAGCAATAATTGTTCCACTATCGATATTTTTTAGATAAAGCGGCATTCTCCCAATTCCATGCGTATGCATTTCAATAAAATTAGCATAACAAATTGTATCAGCAATTATTTCTGAATAACTATCTGAAACACCATGTGCAATTAATATCTGTTTAGATACCGTATATATAGATTTCAAACTAATTCTTTTCATAACTTATCTAACTTAATGAGCCCTTAGGAGAAATGACCGCTTCAGGGTAATAACTATCAATCATTCTTTTAACTAGGACTATTTGTTTAGCACGATTACGAGCATCCACTTCTGAAGAATTCCAACTATGATTTTTCGCAACCGAACCACCTGTCTTCAAAAAAACCGGTGCTGCTACTCTGATCATTTCAGGAACTTCATAATGCCTGATAAACCCACCTGATGATACTGGATTCTCGGTATGTATATCTATAGGTAACGAGATAGCTTGCCGCATAGCTGCAAGCATCTGAAGTTGAATGTCACGCACAGGATTAATACTATCAGCACCCAAACTTTCAAAAACGTGCGCTGAACAAGGATTAGAACAACCTGTATGTGCAGAAACTTTAAATCGACAATTCTCAGGAATCTCTCCAGCTTTTCGAAATTCATTCAAAACCCATAAGCATCCCTCATCGTATATTAGAAATGAGTAGGCGCCTAAGGAAGAGGCCCTTTTTACTTCTTCTACAGCTCGTACGATTTGTTCTTGGCCTCGCAAACGATATCCCATCCGTTGTCCCTCCGGTGTATTCACCGATGCACTTGTATCCGTTGTTGCTCGAGGTCCTATCGCAAGAACAAGTTCAACTTGATGGCTTTTTGACAGGTTTACCATTTCAATAATCTCTTGATCAAGAAGAGTCATTATTCCTCTAGTTTGAGTAACGCGATGAATAAAAACATTATAATTATTTAATTCTTCTAATAGTGCGTTCATAGTTGCCGGGCCTTGTATTCCAGGAACCTCAAATCGATATTGTCCTCCATCTGTAAAACGGTTTTTAGAAGATGGCAAATTGTAAGCATCGCCTCCTGGAAGATTTAATTTTTTTAGAAATCTTCTAGTTTCATTCATTTCGTTCTTATTCCCTTTCTCAAAATATTATACACACATTTCCACGATCTTTATTGGGTCTAATTTAAGATTCAGTACATTGTCAATAACTTCTTTTGTATTCTTCCGATTAGCTAGAACAAATAAGAAATTAACTTTCGCAACAATGTCTTCGTTTGTCAGAGGATTTTCGGGTTCACCTTTTGGTTGAAGAACAAATTCTGATAAACTAGTCCCGTCTTTCAACTCAATAATAACCTTCGCTGGTCTAGCATCTGGATTCATCACACTATATTCATTTTTTTCAGAAATCTGAATAATATCAATTAAACCAGATTTAATTGTTTTCTTTATGTTTCTATCATTAAACGATTCAATATCAGATTTTCCGCGCAATAATGCAGAAGCTAGACTATATCCAATGCTCATTTTAGCAGAGCTTGTACCTGTGATTTCCTTATGATCATGCCCGTATATTGCTAAGTCATATGTTTCAACATTAATATTTTTGATATTCTTGATATCCGATATTTTCTTGCTAAGCTTAATAGAAGCTTCTATAACTGGATGACAATGCCGACATGCTGCATATGGTTTAAAGTAAATATTCATGATCTCCGGTAAGTCAGCAGCAAACACCGCTTCAAAATCGTTCTCAGTTAGATCAAGCCCTGATAAAGTTTTGATAAAACCTCTTTTCCCACCAAGTGGATCTTTCGGAGGGGTCAAGCCAACCTTACCTACTAAAGCTGCTTGTAATCCGTCCATAGCTGCTCTCCCAACATTATATGGTTTAAACTCTGAGGAATTATCAATCATCTCAAGAAGTCCTGCACTTGAAGTCATCGCAGCTGCGATACTGCTTTTTATTTGAACCTTCTGATAGCCTAGAGCATAACAAACAGCTACTGATGCTCCAACCGTCCCACAAGTACCTGTTGCATGATATCCACGAAGCTTATGAGTAGGTTGGATTAATCTCGCAAGCTTTACCGCAGCTTCATACCCACAAACAGCACCCTTGAAAAATGCTGACCAAGAGATATTTGTTATTGACGCAATACTTATTAGTGCAGAATAAATATATGCTGCCAAATGCAACATTCCAAACCGATGTCCATCGTCCAGCTCAATTAAGTGAGCATGGAAACCATTAATAAAGGCCGCTTGATGTATATTACTATATTGTCCCATTCCTAAAAGCGGTGTAGATTTACTACCGTTAGTTTTGTCAACAAGATCATAGAAATTTTTTCTCTGCAAAAAACTCCCTGCAATTGTTACTCCAAGATAATCAAGAAATGTCCTTTTTGCCTGTAACAATACATTTTTATCTAAATCAGAATTAGAAAGGGTTTCCAAATGGTTAATAAAATAATTTGTTTTGTTCATAATATACCTTTGCATATGTCACCAATAATAATTAAAAAACAGGCTGATAACGAGCATAAATCATGTCTGTATCATACTGATCACGAATTTCTAGTATTTCATGAATATTGTTTACTAACGTGACGAACTCTCGCTTACTATCGCAGGTTATTTTAATTCGCCCAAAAAGTTGCATTAGTGTACCTATCATACGATCATCAATTTCTGAACCATTTTGATAATATTGAGTAAAATCAACAATACCCTTTAACTTTTTTATTTTCTCTACACCAACAATTTTCGATATTATACCTGGCTTAAGTGGTATGCTCAGACTTCCTGCATATTTACCATCCAAATAAGGTGAAATACGCTGCTTTTCTTCTTGGGTACAAAGAGGTAAACCTAGTGCATATCGAATCATCATCTTGAGATCATTTACCCCTAAAATATCTTCTGTCATTTTATATGTTAGCCCACCACTTAGACGTAACCCCATCTCATGGAAATAGATATTATCGTCTTCAATTAAAGCTTGCATAAATAAGGTTCCATTACGAATTCCTAGTGCCTTAAACATTCTTATAGCATTTTCATTAATATGCTCTATATAATCGTCTGTATATTTAGATGGGAAAAAAGCAGAAGCTCCAATGAGAGCTTGTCCCTCTTTCGCATTGACTACATATCTATCTCCAACTAGAGATAAATAGTATTTTCCATCACAAATAATATATCTAGCAGATAACCCAACACCATTATTATCAATGTAATGCTCGACTAATACTTCTTTTAATTTAGATTCTCTAAGAGCAAAATCATAAGCATTCCTTAATTCGTCCACATTATAGCAAACGCTTATACCTCTTGAACTTGCACCATCCACCGGTTTGACAATTACTGGGTATTCAATATTACTAAGATCAGCAAGGGTCACATCGCCTTCAATTTCATAATCCTTAACCCTAGGAACGT
>JGI24707J26582_10003558_pt1 | contig 11126 bp, 9 predicted proteins | sample BioPla1DNA1_FD_26582 | JGI IMG/M metagenome (IMG submission 26582) | reverse complement strand
TAATAAATTCGATAAGGGAATATAAGAGTTGTACTAAAAGCATAAACAACAGTATAAATATATAGTAATAATGAACAACATATAAAGCTTATTATAGTTAATTAGTAGAAAATGGGAAATATCCCTTAGTTTGCTGGACAAGCACTGTGTTTTTGTTATATTATTTTCTTAAATAAATTAGAAAGGAGAATTATTACTTATTATTTAACGAGACTTAGGGGGAACGATAATGAAAAGAGTTTTATCTTTGTTACTATCTTTGGTTATGCTAGTTAGCTTTATTAGTATACCAACTTTTGCTACAAGTGATGCAAAAAAATTAACGGTATTATTTACACACGATTTGCACTCTCATATTGAGCCGAGCAAGAACGTGGTTGGTGGCAAAAAAGTTGAAACAGGTGGATTTGCAAAAATTAAAACAATGATTGACAATGTAAAAGCACAAGAGGACAATGTTCTTTTGGTTGATGGTGGAGATTTTTCGATGGGCACATTGTTTCAAACAGTTTTTGCTGATGAAGCAATAGAGCTTAGAATGCTTGGTGCATTAGGATATGACGCTACAACTTTGGGCAACCACGAGTTTGACTATGACAGCGGAAACTTAGCAAAGATGCTTACAAATGCTAAGGATAAATCAAGCGATTTGCCAATGCTTTTATCATCAAATATTAACTGGGAAAAGTCAAAAAGTAAAGACAAACAAGCACTCAAAACAGCTTTTGAATATTATGGTGCAGTAGAGGAGTACACCGTAGTTCAAAAAGGAAATGTAAAAATTGCAATGTTTGGTCTTATGGGGTGGAACTCTGCAGAGGTATCGCCAAATAGTGGGCTTACCTTTGATGATATTTCTACAAGCGCCAAAAAGACAGTGGCAAAAATAAAGGCAAATGAAGATGTAGATATGATTGTTTGTTTATCACATAGCGGAACATCTTCTCAAAAAATGTTATCAGAGGATGAAACACTGGCAAAAAATGTTCCAGAAATTGATGTTATTATCAGTGGACACACCCATTCAATAACCCAAAAACCAATAAAATCAGGAAATACAATCATAGTTTCTTGTGGAGAGTATGGTGCTAATTTAGGTCGCATTGATATGACTAAAAATGCGAAAGGCAGATGGGATGTTAACAATTTTGTATTAATGCCTGTTGACCAAACAGTACCATCAGACCCTGCAACGCAAAAACAAATCAATGAGCTTAAAAAGCATATAAAATCATATCTAGAAGTATACGGATACAAAGATTATTCCCAAATTATTGGATACACACCTTATAATTTTGCCGATGTCTATACTATTAATAGTAGTTTAAACGACCAAGATTTAACAAGGCTTATAACAGATTCATATGTGTATGCTGTGCAACAGGCGGAAGGGGACAAATACAAACCAATAGATGTAGCCCTTGTTCCAGCTGGAGCAATTCGTTCAACATTTATAAATGGACCGATAACGGTTGCTGATGTTTTTGAGGTTTGTTCGCTTGGAATCGGAAGTGATGGTCTTGCGGGATATCCACTTATTAGCATATACTTAACAGGCGAAGAAATTAAACTTATTGCAGAAATTGATGTGTCTGTTGGAGATATGGTAGAGGGTGTTCAATTCTTCACAACGGACCTTAAATATACATATAATCCCAATAGGGCAAGGCTGAATAGAATAACAAAAATAAGCCTTCAAAAGCCTGACGGGCAAGAGGAAGAAATCGTAAATGATAAGCTGTACAGAGTTGTAATGGAAACATTTACAGTACAAATGCTTAAAGAAACAGTGCAGGACAAGTCTTTTGGTGTGCTTGCAATCGATCCAAAAGATGAACAAGGAAATCAGATAACAGATTTGAGCAATGCAATAATTTATGATAAGCAAAAGGCAACAGTGAGCAAGTGGTATGCGTTTGCTATGCGTTTTGGACTGGTAAAAGGTAAAGAAGAGCAAAAAATAGAGCTAAAACAATGGTATGCTCTTGCAAAATATATCGAATCCTTTGACAAGTCGGGTGGAGTTCCAACAATTCCGCAAATATATGAAGATGCAACACCGAATAAAACCATTCACAACAGCTATTGGCCAAGTGATTTGTTTGGTAGCTTTAGCGATGTTTTTAGAACGATAGGTCTTTATTCGTCGCTGGTTATAGCAGCGGTAAAGCATTATGCTCAGGTATATTTGCCGTTTTAAAAACTTATAAAAAAAAAGGGGTTGTCATAAGACGACCTCTTTTATTGATATAAAAAGTTATATTATAATTTTGCCGATTTTTTGTTTTTTATTATATGATTTGCAAACAATATATGTAATTGCCTTGACTAGAATTTGTCAATGGTGTACGATTATTTATAGTCTAATCGAATTGGAGGGGTAATATGGACATAAACAAAATATTGCAACACGTAGACCATACATTACTGTCACCATCTGCAACATGGGATGACATAAAAGAGCTGTGCGATGACGCAATAGAATTTAACACTGCGTCTGTGTGTATACCACCATATTATGTTAAAAAAGCAAAAGAATATGTAGGGGATAGGATGACCGTTTGCACGGTTGTTGGATTTCCGAATGGATATAATACTATGGAAACAAAAATGTTTGAGGCAACGGATGCAATTCAAAATGGCGCCGATGAGCTAGATATGGTAATAAATATTGGGCAAGTTATGGAGCGAAATTATGGAGCAGTTTTGGCAGAAATAATTGCACTCAAAAAGATTTGTGGAGAAAAAATACTAAAAGTAATTATAGAAACATCGCTACTAACTGAGGAAGAAAAAATTAGTATGTGCAGTTTTATTACTTGTGCTCACGCAGATTTTATAAAAACCTCAACGGGTTTTTCTACTGGTGGAGCAACCAGAGAGGATATAGAGCTGTTTACGCATCATATAGGAAAAGGGGTTAGGATGAAGGCATCTGGTGGTATTTCAAGCCTTGAGGATGCACAGGACTATATAGGACTTGGTTGTGACAGAATTGGAACAAGTGCAATAGTAAAAATTATCAAAGATATGCAATGATATATCTAAAAAGCAGTCTATCTTTAGTGATTTTTTAGCAAAAAAAGACAGTTGCGAACACATTTCACCGAATATTCAAAGTGAATTTTCAGTAAACATCTTTAATAATTCTATTTTATATGTTAAAATAGAATTGTAGGAAGCTTTATATTTAGATGATTTGCTGTAACCTTTGGAGGTGGTTTTGTGGGTATTTTTGATAAATGGAAAAAGACAAAAACAATTGAGATTCAGGCCGTAGATGAAGAAGATGTAAAAGAAAGAATAAAAACGGTGGACCTTAACAAAGTAGTTTCGATTTATATTAACGCAAATGATAAATTTTGCTCTTCAAGGTTTTTTATGGGTAGAAAAAATCGTGGTGTAAACTATGAAATAACTATCGGTATAAAAGAGCCAGATTTGATAAAAGAAAAAGATAGTGTAAAGCTTACCTTTAACTTGATAAATTCAGATCGATATATTCAACACGGTATTGTTGAGCGCAAAGAGAAACATCTCATCACTATTTCTTTGGATGAAGATATTGAAAAGCTTGAAGACCGAAGAGAAAGTGTAAAAATGTGTTGTGAACTTAATGGCTCGATTTTGGTATTAGGTAAGGATATTTATGTTGAGTACGCAAACATTTCTGTGGGTGGAATATTTATAAAAACAGAATATGAGTTGCCAATAAACCATACTATTAGATTGTATGTTAAAAAGATAGATTTAAACGCCAGAGCAACTGTTCTAAGAAAACAGATAAATTCTTATGGCGTTATTGAGGGGTATGGGTGCAAGTTTATTGAGCTTGACCCGTCACAGGAAGAAACAATTATGCAATATGTAAACTATTGCTTGAGTAAAGAAAGAGAAACCCTAGTTTCAAGGGATGTTTATAATTATATTTATGACGATTTTAAACAAACAAAATTTTAAATATAAAGCTTTTTAAAAAATAGCTTTGTGTTTATTATTGTATTTTGTAATTTTTTAAATTACACGGAGGGCAGAAATGCAAAGCCATTTTGATAAGTTAAGAGAAGAGTATAATTCATTTATATATAATGGATATAAGCTGTCGAAAAAAGACGGCTTTATATTTATTGAATATAATTTTGAAATGGGCGAGATTAAGTTTGCGCCAACAACAAAGATTAGAATAGAAAATTTAAATATAATAAATGATTATGACAGCGATATGGCAAGGCAAATTGTTTTTAGCCTTGGAATGGTAGAGCTTGTGAGCTATTGGAAAAGTGCTTGCCCACCACAAATTATTGTAAAGTGTGGAGCGCTCTCAAAAGAGGATTGTATTTGGTGGAAAAAACTTTATTACAATGGTCTTGGTGAGTTTTTTTATATCAATGATATAGATGTAGGCTTTGATGATTTTGTAGACATAAAATCAACGCAAGAGATGATTTTTGCACCACAAAGCTTTAATAAAAGCGATTTGAACATTATACCTGTTGGCGGTGGAAAAGACTCTATTGTTACAATGGAGATTTTAAAAAAAATGAGGCGAAAAAATTTTTGCTTTACAGTTAATGACCAACCAGCAAGGGCAGAATCAGCAAATATAGCAGGGTATGACGATAACAAAATTATAAAAACATATAGAACTATTGACAAAGAACTTTTGAATTTAAACTCAAGAGGCTTTTTAAATGGGCATACACCTTTTTCTGCGATTGTGGCTTTTTTAGGTCTTTATTGTGCGTATTTAATCGGTGCAGAAAATATTGTTTTGTCTAATGAATCCAGTGCAAATGAAAGCAATATAGAGGGTACTAGTATAAATCATCAGTATTCAAAATCGTTTGAATTTGAAATGGATTTTAATAATTATGTAGAACAAAACATTACAAAAGATATAAAATATTTTAGTGTTTTGCGTGCGTTTAATGAAATGCAAATAGCAAAGCAATTTTCAGCTTTTGACAGTTATCATAAAGCTTTTAAAAGTTGTAATGTAGGTAGTAAAAAAAATATTTGGTGTGCAAATTGTGCCAAGTGTTTGTTTGTTTATATCATTTTATCCCCGTTTTTAACAACTAAGGAGCTTGTAGAAATCTTTGGAGAAAACTTGTTAGACAAAAAGTCGCTAAAAGAGATTTTTGACGGGCTTGTAGGTTTTTCCGATGTTAAGCCGTTTGAGTGTATAGGAACAAAAGAGGAAATCAACTCAGCTATTATAAAAACATATGATAATATGAAAAGAGGACAGGAGCAGTTGCCTTACTTGATTAAATATTATGTTGAAAGACAAGAAAAAACAAGTTGTGATAATTTTGATGTTTTAATTAAAGAGTTTAATAGCAAAAATAACATTCCACAAAAATTTATGCCATATGTCAAGGAGATGTATAATTATGTCACAAGCGTATAAGTTTTTTGAAAACAAAAAGGTGCTTATTCTAGGTTTTGGAAGAGAAGGTCGCTCAACATACAATTACATTAGAAAGCATTTGCCACAACTGCCACTTGCAATCGCAGACCAAAATCATATTCACATAGATGATAAAAACACGGTTTGCATTTGTGGAGAGGGTTATTTAGATGTTTTAAATGACTATGATGTTGTGATGAAAAGTCCCGGAATATCAATTAAAAATGTGCATATAAAAGAGGGCGTAGATGTAACCTGTCAAATGGAGTTGTTTTTGAGGTTTGCTCCGTGCCAAAAGATAGGAATAACAGGAACAAAGGGAAAAACTACAACATCCACGCTTACATACCTTATGCTAAAGTCGGCGGAGATTGAAACCTGTCTTATAGGAAATGTTGGTGTTCCAGTTTTTGAAATGATTGATTCATCAAAAGGGCTAGTCGCCGTTATTGAGATGTCGTCGCATCAATTAGAATTTGTAAAAACTTCGCCAGAGGTTGCAATAATTACAAATATTTATCCTGAACATCTTGACCATTATAACGGGTTTGATGGCTATGTAAACGCAAAGCTTAACATTATCAAAAATCAAACACCAAAAGATATTTTTATTGGCAATGCAGACCAAGATATTTTAGAATTTACAGACCTTGAGATTGAGTCAAAACGCATTAATGTATCTGTAAATGATGATGAAGATAACGAGTTTTTAAGCAAGCTTGCAAAGCTTAATTCATACCTAAAGGGTAGGCACAATGCTCAGGATATATTTTTTGCAGCAGCGGCAGCCAGTGTTTTTGGAGCAGATAATAAAGCAATAGAAAAAGGTGTTGCACAGTTTTATGGCATTCCACACAGGATGGAGCTTGTTGGCAAGTTTAAAGGGATAAAGTTTTATAATGATTGCATTGCCACAATTCCAACAGCTGTTATGTTAGCGGTTGAGGCGCTTGAGGATGTTGACACTTTAATAATTGGTGGAATGGATAGAGGGCTTGATTATGGCGAGTTTATCAAAAATCTTTTGAGCAGTAACATTTCAAACATTATTTGCTTGCCTCAAACAGGACATACAATAGGAAAAGAGCTTGCAAAAACTTGCAAAAACAATGTCTTTTATGCACAAGATATGGAAGAGGCGGTAAAGTTGGCTTTTGAAAAAACAAGCAAGGGAAAAAGCTGTCTTTTATCTCCGGCGGCATCGAGTTACAATGTTTATAAAAACTTTGAGGAAAAGGGTAATCACTTCAAAGAGCTTGTAAAACAATACGGACTTGTTAGCGTTTGATTTTATAATAAAAAAGGCTACTGTAAATTTACAGTAGCCTTTGCGCATTTCAAAAAAGATTGATTTGCTTTATTGGTTTTTATAACATCTGTCACTATAAATTATAGTGTGAGTTTAATTTTCATAGTCAGAGCTGAGTGAATCTTAGACAGTTTTACTAAGCCTTGCCATCACATCCGAGAACAGTTTTAATTTTGCGTTCAACCATCTGTTCAATAGCCTCTCGAGCGGGCTTTAGGTATTGTCTTGGGTCAAAGTCACTTGGATTTTCTGCAAGATGTTTTCTTACAGCGGCTGTCATCGCAAGCCTTAAATCGGAGTCAATGTTGATTTTACAAACAGACATTTTTGCAGCTTCTCTAAGCATATCTTCTGGAATTCCTCTTGCGTGTGGCATATTTCCGCCAAAAGAATTAATCTCGTCAACAAATTCAGGAATAACAGAACTAGCACCGTGCAAAACGATTGGAAAATTTGGGAGCCTGTCTTCAATTTCTTTTAGGATATCAAATCGCAACTTTGGCTCCTGACCAGGCTTAAACTTGTACGCTCCGTGGCTTGTTCCAATGGCGATTGCAAGAGAATCTACACCTGTGCGATTTACAAAATCATAAACTTGGTCTGGGTTGGTGTAGTATGCGTCTTTGTCAGAAACATTTACATCATCCTCAATACCTGAAAGCCTACCAAGCTCGCCTTCAACAACTACTCCACGCTCGTGAGCATAGTCTGCCACCCTTTTTGTAAGTTCAATATTCTCCTCATAAGGAAGGTGGGAGCCGTCAATCATAACTGATGTAAAACCACCATCAATACAGCTCTTGCAGACTTCAAAGTCAGCCCCGTGGTCTAAGTGTAGCGCGATTGGTAAATCCGTTTCAATCAGAGCCGCTTCAACGAGTTTCATAAGGTATGCGTGCGAGGCATACTTACGAGCGCCGGGCGATACTTGCAAAATCAAGGGTGCGTTACATTTTTTTGCAGCTTGCGTGATGCCCTGAACGATCTCCATATTGTTGACATTAAATGCACCGATAGCATAACCACCATCGTACGCTTTTTTGAACATCTCTTCGGTAGTAACCAATGGCATAGAAACACCTCTTTATTTATTAATAGTCATTTTATTATACCCCAATATATTGACATTGTCAAAGAATAAAAAATATGCTAAAATACTCCTATTGACTAAAAAGGTAGTGATAATATGGACTATATATTCTCAAAAAGAATATCTGGGCTTGCCCCCTCTGCTATAAGAGAAATTTTAAAATTCACATCAGACCCTGAGGTTATTTCGTTTGCAGCAGGCAATCCTGCACCTGAGGCTTTTCCTATAAAAGAGGCACAACAGCTTTCAAAAAAAATTTTTGAGCTTTATCCAATTGACGCACTTCAATATGGGGTGACTGAAGGTTTTGCACCCCTTCGCAATAAACTTTTGGAAGATATGAAGCAAAAGCATAATATTGGCAAAGATTTTGATGGAATAATAATTACAAGTGGAGCACAACAAGTAATGGATTTGACAACAAAAATCCTTTGCAATGAAGGGGATATAATAATATGCGAGGAACCCTCCTTTATAGGTTCCCTCAATTGCTTCAAATCATACGGGGCAAAACTTTGCGGAGTAAAAATTGATTCTGACGGAATAAACCTTGAGATTTTAGAGCAAAAACTAAAAGAGCATAAAATTGCAAGGTTTATATATACTATTCCAAACTTTCAAAACCCGTCGGGAGTTACAATGTCTCTTGAAAAGAGAAAAGGGCTTTATGAGCTTGCAAGGAAGTATGATAAAATTATTTTAGAAGATAATCCATATGGTGATTTGCGAGTATCAGGCGACCCTGTTCCATCAATAAAAAGTATGGACGAGGATGGGAGAGTAATTTATGCAGGCTCTTTTTCAAAGCTTTTTTCACCCGGGCTTCGTGTGGGATATGCAATAGCGTCAAATGAACTTTTGTCAAAAATGACAGTCGGCAAGCAAACTAGTGATGTTCACACTCCTGTGTTTTCGCAAATGCTGGTCTATGAATGGTTGCAAAGCTTTGATGTGGACGAGCATATCGCAGGAATGAGAAATATTTATAAGAAAAAAATTGACTTGATGTGCAACGAAATTGATACACATCTTTCAGACTTTTTCACTTATATTCGTCCTCAGGGTGGTTTGTTTTTGTGGGCAAAATTGCCACAAAATGTTGATATGACAGAATTTTGCAAAACGGCAGTTGCAAACAAGGTTGCAGTGGTTCCGGGGTCTGCTTTTATGGCAAGCGAAGATGCTCCAACACAATATATAAGGCTTAATTTTTCAACCCCGTCGGATGATGATATTGTAAAAGGTATACAGATACTTGCACAGGTTGCAAAAGAATATAAATAAGATTTGAGAGATTGATAAATGGATACAACACAAAAAAGAAAAAAACTCTTTAGCGCTATTCAACCCAGTGGAATGCCAACCCTTGGCAACTATTTGGGTGCGCTCAAAAACTGGTCAAAAATGTGTAACGAATTTGATTCAGCATTTGCTGTTGCAGATTTGCACGCAATAACAGTAAGGCAAGAGCCTGCAAAGTTGCGCCGACAAACTCTGGAAATGTATGCGTTGCTACTTGCAGTAGGGCTAGACCCAAAGGAGAATATAATATTTGTTCAAAGCCAAGTTCCGCAACATTCTCAGCTGTCGTGGATACTTAATTGCTACACCCAGTTTGGTGAAATGTCAAGAATGACGCAGTTTAAAGACAAGTCAGCAACTCACGCAGACAATATAAATGTAGGGCTTTTTGCGTATCCTGCATTAATGGCTGCGGACATTTTGCTGTATCAAGCTGATTTTGTACCTGTTGGTGTAGACCAAAAACAGCACCTCGAACTTACAAGAGATGTGGCAACAAGATTTAACGGTCTTTATGGCAACACTTTTACAGTGCCGGAGCCGTATATCGGCAAGCAAGGTGCAAAAATAATGTCGCTCCAAGAGCCTGAAAGAAAAATGAGCAAATCAGATGCAAATGTAAAATCGTATGTATCTATTCTTGACACTCCTGATGTTATTATGAAAAAGTTCAAAAGTGCAGTAACAGATTCACAAGCGTGTGTAAGCTATGGTGAGGGCAAAGACGGAGTAAACAACTTGATGGGTATTTATTCTTGCTGTACGGGCCTTGACTATGAAACCATTCAAAGGGATTTTGAAGGCAAGGGCTATGGCGATTTTAAAGTTGCTGTAGCAGAGTCCGTTATTGCAGAGCTTGCTCCTGTTCAAGAAAAATATGCACAGTTAATGGCGGACAAGGCATATTTAAACCAGTGTGCAAATGATGGCGCCAAACAAGCGAGTGCCATTGCCCAAAGAACGCTTACAAAGGCTATGAAAAAAGTTGGATTTTATCAAGGTAAATAGAATTAAAGCTCCTAGTTTTTACAACTAAGAGCTTTTTATTATTATTTTTTGTTTCTAAACGCATAGGTGATAAAGAAAAATACAGAGCAAAGAAGAACAATTGTAGCACCCGCAGATGTGTTTGTATAAAATGAAATTATAAGTCCAAAAAGTCCGCAAAACAGAGCAATAAAAATAGATAAAAACATATACTGCCTTGAGTTTTTAGAAATATTGCGTGATGCGGCAGCGGGTAGAATTAGAAGAGAATTTATTAGCAAAATACCAATCCATTTAATAGATAACATTACAACAACGGCGACTAAAACTACAAAAATATTTTCAATTCGCATTGTTTTAATGCCACGGCTTGCTGCTAAGTCCTCGTTTATACTTATGAGAAGTAGCTTGTTATAAATAAGTCCCCAAATTATAGTAACGACGATAAGACAAATGAAAAGCAGTAAAAGCTCGTTTGTAGTAATGCTTAGAATGTCGCCAATTAAGTACTGTGAGTAGCTTGAAAACTTACCGCCAAAGGAGAGAACGACAAGCCCCAGAGCCACAGATGTGGAAGAAAAAACGCTAATAATAGTATCAGCTGACGCAACCTTAGAAGCTTTGACACGGGTAATGATTAAAGCTAAAAATATCCCAAAAGCCACCATACTTATAAGGTCGTTTTTAACCCCGAGCAAAACCCCAAGAGCAATTCCTGTAAAGGCGGAGTGACCAAGAGCGTCAGAGAAAAAAGCCATTTTATTGTTAACTGCCATAGTTCCAAGCATTCCAAAAAGTGGAGTTATGAGAATTACTGCAATAATAGCATTTTTCATAAAGTTGTATTCTATAAAATCAAAGGGAAAAATAAATTCAAGCATTGCATAAACAAAACTCATTTAAAAATCTCCTCCAGCCTGAAAGGTTTGTTTGTATGCGTTTGATGCAAAAACCTCACTAGTGCTACCAAAGCAAAGCACTTCTTTGTTGAGTAGCAAGACATCGTCTGCATATTGTTTTACAAG
>JGI24707J26582_10003555_pt1 | contig 11131 bp, 7 predicted proteins | sample BioPla1DNA1_FD_26582 | JGI IMG/M metagenome (IMG submission 26582) | reverse complement strand
CGCACAGAGAAACATCTGTCCGTTTACGGATAAGAGTGCATCTACAGCCTTACCGACACATTCATCCACTGCTTCAATTGCCTTAACAGCAGCCTGAAGTACTCCGGTATGTCCGACCATATCCGGGTTTGCAAAGTTGCAGATAATCACATCATATTTACCTGACTTAATAGCCTCAACCAGGTTCTCTGCCACCTTATATACACTCATTTCAGGCTGAAGGTCATAAGTTGCAACCTTCGGGGAATTTACGAGAATTCTGTCCTCACCCTCATTAGGCACCTCAACACCGGCATTGAAGAAGAATGTAACATGAGCATATTTTTCAGTCTCTGCAAGTCTAAGCTGGGTCATTTTATGCTCTGCCAAAAACTGACCAAAAGTATTGTCAATAGATACCTTATCAAAGGCAACGAGCTTATTCGGTATCGTAATATCATATTCGCAGAAGCAAACGTAAGTCAGCTTCATTCTCTCTTTGCCACGGTCAAAGCCGTTAAAATCATCGATACAAAATGCCCTAGTTATTTCCCTGGCACGATCAGGTCTGAAGTTATAGAAGATAATGGAATCATTTTCTTTTACAGTTGCAACAGGCTTCCCATCCTCCAGCACAACCGTAGGAATTACGAATTCGTCGTAGATTTCATTATCATAAGAATCCTGTACGGCAACTGCTCCGCTTACTGCAGTATTCCCTTCTGCGTAAACCATAGCACGGTATGCTTTCTCGACACGATCCCAGCGGTTATCTCTGTCCATCACGTAATAGCGACCCATAACTGTGGCTATCTTACCAACACCAATTATTCTCATCTGTTCTTCAAGCTCTTCAATAAAGCCCTTACCTGAAGTCGGGGGTGTGTCTCTGCCGTCTAAGAATGCATGTATATAAACATTTTTTATGCCATTTCGCTTGGCAAGCTCCAATAATCCATACAAATGTGTATTGTGGCTGTGAACACCACCATCGGACAGCAAGCCAAATAAATGCAGATCCGAATTATGTCTCTTACAGTTATCTACTGCTTCAAGCAGTGCCGGGTTTTCAAAAAATGTACCATCCTGTATTTCCTTTGTAATTCTGGTCAGCTCCTGATACACAATTCTACCCGCACCTATATTGATATGACCGACCTCGGAATTACCCATCTGTCCTTCCGGAAGTCCTACAGCCATACCGCTTGCATTGCCCTTAACAAATGGATATTCCTCCATTAACCGGTCCATAACCGGTGTATTGGCAATCGCTATTGCATTGGCCTCCTTCCTGTCATTAAGTCCGAAGCCATCCAATACCAATAATACTGTTGGTCTTTTACTCATGTTTAACCTCTTTCTAACGCCTAATGCTCTATTTGCTTTGTTTATAGTTTACGACCTTTCCAAAATCAGCCTTCAGGCTGGCTCCACCTACTAATCCACCGTCAATATTTGCTTGGGTAAACAGCTCATATGCACTGGCTGCGGTTACACTTCCGCCATATTGAATACGGATAGCTTCTGCTGTTTCAGTATCATATATTTCACCTATACAATCCCTGATTGCCTTACAAACCTCCTCTGCCTGTTCAGGGGTTGCCACCTTACCTGTTCCTATTGCCCATATCGGTTCATATGCAATAACTGATTTCATTGCCTGCTCCTTTGTAACATTAAGGAAAGCAATTTTAACCTGCTGACGGACAAAATCAATTGTAATTCCCTGCTCTCTCTGTGTTAAGGATTCACCACAGCAGATTATAGGAGTCAGTCCATGCTCAAATGCTTTTAATACCTTTTTATTAACAGTCTCATCAGTCTCAGCAAAATATTCTCTTCTTTCTGAGTGACCTATGATAACATATTCCACTCCGACCTCAGTCAGCATTTTAGGAGCTATTTCACCTGTATAAGCACCGCTTTCTTCAAAATGCATATTCTGAGCCCCAATTTTTATATTAGTTCCTTTTACTGCCTCTACTGCAGGGATTAAGCTGATTGCAGGAACACAAAATACCACATCAACTTCATCATTAGCCACTAATGGCTTTAACTCATCAATTAATTTCACTGCCTCACCAGGTGTTTTATTCATCTTCCAATTACCTGCTATAATCTTTCTACGCATACTCACAAACCTCCAATAAATATTATTATTATCAATTGTTTACAACGGAAGCTATACTTAAGCTAACACCAAAAGCACACTTAGTAAATTGTAGCAAGCTTTCCCGCAAAATACAATACTTAATTCGGAGAAGCTTGCTACTAAGATTGCTGTTATTAGCTTTCAAGCTTGAAAGTCTACAACTTTCTTGCTTATTTACTGTTTATCATTAGCTGCTGCAACACCGGGAAGCTCCTTACCCTCTAAGAATTCTAAAGATGCACCGCCGCCGGTAGAAATATGTGTCATCTTATCGCCAAATCCAAGCTGATTAACGGCTGCAGCGGAATCTCCGCCACCAATTATTGTGGTTGCATCTATCTCAGCAAGTGCCTTTGCTATAGCCATAGTTCCTTTAGCAAAGTTAGGCATTTCGAACACTCCCATAGGCCCGTTCCATACTACAGTCTTAGCGTCTTTTATTGCATCGGCAAATAACCTGCATGTCTCTTCGCCTATATCAAGTCCTTGCCAATCAGGCTCAATTTCACCACGCTTAACTGTCTTATACTCCGCATCATTAGAAAACTCTTTGGCTACGACAGTATCAACGGGTATTAAAAGCTTAACACCTTTTTCCTTTGCTTTTTCTACCATTTCATTGGCATAATCCAGATAATCAGCTTCCAATAAGGACATACCAACTTCGTCGCCCTGAGCCTTCATAAAGGTATATGCCATTCCTCCGCCTATTATCAATGTATCCACTTTATCAAGCAGGTTGTTAATAACAGAGATTTTGCTGGAAACCTTAGAGCCTCCTAAGATAGCTACAAAAGGTCTCTTTGGATTATTTACCGCATTTCCTAAGAATTCTATTTCTTTCTGCATCAGATATCCTACAACAGCGGTATCAACATATTGTGTAACTCCCACATTAGAGCAATGAGCTCTGTGAGCAGTACCAAATGCATCGTTTACAAAAACATCACATAATGATGCCAGCTCCTTGCTGAATGTATCTATGTTCTTTTCTTCTTCAGCTCTATACCTGGTATTCTCAAGAAGAATTACATCTCCATCCTTCATAGCTGCCATCGCTGCCTTTGCGTTCTCACCAACAACATTGTCATCCTTGGCAAATACAACTTCCTTTTTAAGCAGTTCAGATAATCTCTCGGCAACAGGAGCAAGGGACAGCTCCGGCTTAGGAGTTCCCTTCGGTTTACCCATATGAGAACAAAGTATAATCTTGCCGCCGTCATTAATCAGCTTTTTAATTGTCGGAAGTGCTTCGACTATACGTATATCATCCGTAATTTGTCCATCCTGCAAAGGTACATTAAAATCACACCTTACAAGAACCCGTTTACCTTTAACATTAATATCATCAACTGTCATTTTATTGAGCATTGCTTATACTCCTTTCACTGTATTATAGAAAATTGATAAAAAGGTCCGGTCCAAAAAGACCGGACCCATCATGGATCAATTATGCAAAAAATTCAGACTTATGATAATTCGTTGAAATATTTTATTGTTCTAACCATGTTGCTGGTATATGAATTCTCATTATCATACCATGCTACAACCTTAACTAATGTCTTGCCGTCTTCAAGATCCATAACAGCTGTCTGTGTAGCGTCAAAAATTGAACCGTATGTGCTTCCGATAATATCTGAAGATACAATCTCATCCTCTGTATAACCAAAGGAAGGATTAGAAGCTGCTTTCATAGATGCATTTACTTCCTCAGCGGTTACCTTCTTATTACATACTGCTGTTAAGATTGTGGAAGAACCTGTAGCTACAGGAACTCTCTGAGCAGCACCGTCAAGCTTACCGTCTAATTCAGGAATAACCAGACCGATTGCCTTAGCAGCACCGGTAGTATTAGGAACGATATTAATTGCAGCTGCCCTTGCACGTCTTAAATCTCCCTTTCTGTGAGGACCGTCCAGTGTCATCTGGTCACCGGTATATGCATGAATAGTCACCATATAACCCTTGTCAATAGGAGCAAGCTTATTTAAAGTGTAAGCCATAGGAGCAAGGCAATTGGTTGTGCAGGACGCAGCTGAAATAATGGTATCGGATGCCTTTAATATTTGCTCATTTACACCAAATACAATTGTCGGAAGATCCTTTCCTGCAGGTGCGGATATAACTACCTTCTTAGCACCGGCATCTATATGTGCCTGTGATTTTGCTTTGGAAGCAAAGAAACCGGTACACTCAAGCACAACATCAACATCTAACTCCTTCCAAGGCAATTTGGAGGGGTCAGCTTCACTGTAAATTCTAATTTCTTTTCCATCAACAACAATAGAATTTTCTTTAGCTACAACGGTATCAGCCTTAGAATATCTACCCTGAGCGGAATCATATTTTAATAGGTGTGCTAACATCTTAGCATCTGTTAAATCATTTAGTGCTACAATCTCATAACCTTCAGCACCGAACATCTGTCTGAACGCAAGGCGACCAATACGTCCAAAACCATTAATTGCAACTTTTACTGCCATAATAATTCCTCCTAAATTTTATTTGTTATGCATTATATTTTGCTAATGCTATAAATATTTGCTTGTCAATTTTTTCTCAATCATAATTTTACACAATATAATTAAAAATATCAAGGGTTTACTATTTTTTTATGGAAGATTATGATATTAGTTATATTTTCTCGCCAATATGAAAAAATTTTTGTGCATTTTTATATCTGCTGATTTCACTTTGTAATTTCACTTTTAACATAGTTGGCTATATTAAGAGAATGGTCAGATATTCTCTCCAGATTAATCAAAGCATCAATAAATATTACTCCATTCTCTGAAGAACAAATACCCTGTGACAATCTGTCAATATGTCTTTGTCTCAATTCATCCTTGAGATTGTCAACTGTACTTTCCATTTCTTCCACCTTGTATATATATTCTCTGTTTTCGGTTGCTCTTGCTTTAATTGCATTATCAAATGAATCCACTGCAACACTACAGATTTCTTTAAGCTCATTATAAGCCTCATCGGACAGATAAATTCCATTGCTGACCTTTTCTATTGCCAATTCAGCCAGATTATCCGCATGGTCACCTACTCTTTCAATATTCGAAACCGTATGGAAGAGGTTATTAACAATCTTTTTGTTCCTTTCTGTTAGTGAAAGATTATTTATTTTCACCAGATATTCATTAATAATCTTTTGATGAGCGTCAATTACTTTTTCTACCTCAAAGACCTTCCTTGCCTGTTCTTCGTTATTGTTCAGTAAAGCCTCAACCGCCTCCCGTGTATTATTAAGTGCAATTTCACCCATATGAACGACTTCTTTTATTGCATTTTGTACAGCAAAGGATGGTGTTTCAAGTATACGTTCATCTAAGTGGCGTAGAGTGATTTGTACCTCATCAGTATCCATTTCGACTTTAGAATCATCAATAAATATTCCTGACAGCTTAACCAAGCCATTGGCAAATGGAAATAAAATTATCGTGTTCGTTAAATTAAATACTGTATGGAATATAGATATCTGTGTACTGTTGATATNAGNAACNGCAAAAGNAGGTTGAAATCTAAATATAATATACATTATGGTACCAATTGCAATTGCTCCAATAACATTAAAAAATAAATGTATAGCTGCAGCACGTTTTGCAGTCTTACTGGCACCTATACCGGATAGGAGAGCGGTTATACAGGTTCCAATATTCTGCCCTAAGGTAATGAAAACAGCAGACTGCCAGTTCACTACTCCTGCCATGGCCAAAGTCTGCAATATACCGACGGATGCAGATGAGCTTTGAATAATTGCAGTAACAACTGTACCGGTTAATATACCTAATAGCGGATTATGCCCCAGAACAACAAAGGCTTGCTTAAAAACAGAATCTTCAGTCTGTGCATAAGGCTTAATAACATCTGACATAAACTTCAGTCCGATAAACAGCAGTCCTAAGCCAATAACTATTTCAGCAATATTCCTCTTTTTCTTATCCTTGAAAACCAGTAATACAAATGCACCAAATGCTATCAATACCGGAGCAAAAAAATCAGGCTTAAATAATTTACTCCATTCACCCATAGAAACAAGCCAAGCAGTGACTGTTGTTCCGATATTTGCACCCATGATTACACCCACGGCTTGTCCAAGCTGCATTATTCCTGCATTTACAAATCCTACGACCATAACTGTGGTCGCTGATGAGCTCTGTATTATGGCAGTGACCACCACTCCGACTAAAACAGACATCAAACGATTGTTTGTAAGATATCCGAGTAAACGCTTCAGCTTATTCCCTGCAGATTTTTGTAATCCGTCCCCCATCATGTTCATGCCATATAAGAACATGCCTAAGCCGCCGGCAAAAACAAATATCGCTTCTATCAGTTCAAATGAGTTCATTTTTTCCTCCTATAATTCCTATGTAAATTTGCATACGGGAATAAGATAACATATTTGAACACGTTCGTAAATTGTTTTTTATTATATTTTTAAAAAACATCAGCATATTATCAACAAAGATTATTATTCCTTATATCTTTACATTCTTATTCTTAATTATTTATTTGTTCAAAATCAAAAAAAGATGGGGTTTGTTTCATTATATAGATGCATCGCGTCTATAATGAAACAAACCCCGTCTACTTAACAGAATATTATGTTCTGAATTTGTACTCCAGTCTTATCTTGTCTGCAATTAATGCAACAAATTCTGAATTGGTGGGTTTGCCTTTGCCATTGCTTACAGTATAGCCAAAGAGTTCATCTATTGTATCCATCTTTCCTCTGCTCCAAGCCACCTCTATAGCATGGCGGATTGCCCTCTCAACCCTGCTTGGTGTGGTCTTGTGCCTCTTGGCAATAGAAGGATAAAGCAGCTTTGTTATGGAATTTAACATCTCTATATCATTGACCGACATCATTATTGCGTCTCTTAAGTACTGATATCCTTTAATATGTGCAGGAACTCCGATCTCATGTATAATACTCGTAACATCGGTTTCCAGATTTCTTTCCATATAAGTACTCTTATTCTCATAGGCACTTACCCTATGGTTAGTTGTCAATCTGTTATGATAATCACCCTTTAGCTGCTTTATTCTTGATAGTACCACATTACTGTCGAACGGCTTCATAATATAATAATTTGCACCCAACTCAAATGCACTCTCAGTAACCCCTTCTTGTCCTATTGCAGTGATGACTATAAAGGAAGGGTTCTTTTTAAACTCGGAATCCCTTTTAATCTTTTCCATCACACCGAGTCCGTCCAGCTTCGGCATAATCAAATCCAAGAGTACTACATCAGGTTTAGTCTCCTTGATCATGTCAATTGCATCCAAACCGTTTTCTGATTTTCCTACTACTTCAATGTCCGAATCTTCTTTCAAAATATCCTCAAGAAGATTCACCATTCTTTCATTATCATCGACAATTGCTACATTAATCTTACTCATACTTTTTCCTACCTCCATTAATTATTTATTTTCCCCGATTGTTTTTCCTATCCCCTCTCATTTTACGTTTACAGGATAATCTTAGANCAATTTTACATTTTCATGATGTTAATTAGCATAATTATATCCTTTGAGTAATTTTGAGTCAATAATTTTGAGATAGCAATACTACCAAATTATGTCTAATGTTTTGCGTCATTTTTTATTAGTATCTAACATTATTAGCTTAAAAAGTCCATATTGGTTTAAATAAGTCTATTTTTCTACAAAACCTGATATGACTCAAAAGGGGATATACAGTAATTACTGTAAATAATTACCATGACATAATTATATCTGCCTGTTCGAAAAGTTTCAACCTTTTCTTGTCGCATCATTCGACATTTCTCATTATTCTAATTTATTTACCATATTTTCAATAAATATACCATAGCCTTTAGTTGAATCCTGTATAAATACATGCGTTACAGCACCGATTATCTTATTATTTTGTATAATTGGGCTTCCACTCATTCCCTGAACTATGCCACCCGTTATATTTAATAAGCGTTCATCCGTAATCTTAATAACTAAACCTTTGCTGTGATTAGTATTGCTCATATCAATCTTTAGAATATTAATTTCATAATCGTTTATAGAACCGTCTACCATACAGCGAATATAAGCTTTTCCCGGCTTTATCTCCTGTTTTAGACCTATTTTAATAGGCTTAAATTCATCTTTAAGCCTATACCTTCGATTAATATCACCAAAAATACCTTGAGGAGTATTATCGGTAATGCTTCCGATTCTGTTTCTGTCATTATGTCTGATCATGCCTATTATTTCACCGGGTTCACCCTCTTTACCCTTAACTATAGATAATATTTGTGCATCATATATTGTGCCGTTACCTATTTCCATAAGGCGTCCTGTGTCAATATCGGTAATACCATGCCCTAATGCCCCAAAATGTCCGTCTGTAGATATAAATGTCAAGGTTCCGATACCCTGTGTGTCGTCTCTTATCCATGTCCCAATCTGATATCTTCCGCTTGCTGTCTTTACAGGAGTAATTCTTGTACTAATTATCTCGCCATTGCGACGAAGCGTAAGCCTGATTTCATTACCTTCAGATTTCTGTATCTCCTCGATAAGCTGTTCCTTCTGCATTACCTTCTTATTATTAACAGAAAGAATGTAATCACCTGATTTTAATTTATTATATGAAGGTTCATAATTTAAACCGTCAGCACCTGTTATTTCATTGTTGCCAAGTACCAATATACCGTCCGTCTCAACCGATATTCCTATTGGGATACCACATGGTATAAGTTCAACCTGATCAATTACATCAAGCGATATGCTCTTATATTTAAACAATCCAAAGAGCTTTAATTTAATAATATACTCACCTATCTGTGATGATGAAATCGTAAATGGCTCATTAAGATCGATATCTATTTGGTTGGACGGCACCCTTGTATCATTGATGCTGATTACGCCTATATCCTCAGTTTCTATATTAGCAATCAACGGCATATTAAAATTAAAGCTTTCTTCTCTGTCAACAACGATTTTTATTTCGTTGGGTATGTTTTTCTCAATATGATGAATGATTAAGTAAATTATAGCCGCTAAATTAAGTAAAAAGAAGGATATTAATATCCTTCTGTATATTTTCTTTTTTCTCATACTTAACCTCATTTCTGCATGTATTTAACGAATACCATTTTTATTAAACAGTAAATTATGGAGATATTTTTTCAATAAAAAAGGATATACATAGTATTGTATATCCATTGATTTGATATTCGCTTTTTTGAATTTATAATTCGTAATTTTTAGAAGAGTTTGCAAGCGCCTTCATTTCTTTTGCATTCTCTATTACTCTCTCAGTAATTACAGCCCCGCCGAGAATTCTTGCTAATTCGTCTATGGCTTCATCATCATCCAGCTCTCTGATAATTGTCTTGGTAGTTTTACCGTCAGTCTGCTTTTCAATGATAAAGTGTTCATCCGCCATGGCGGCTATCTGTGCCAGATGAGTGATGCATATGATCTGATGGTGCTTTGCAATTTCAGACAGTTGCTCGGAAACCTTCTGTGCCGTCCTTCCGCTAATTCCTGTGTCTATTTCGTCAAAAATCAAGGTTTCAATATCATCATTTTCAGCCAATACTGATTTTATACCCAGCATGATTCTGGAAAGCTCACCTCCGGATGCTACGGCGGATAAGGATTTCATCTCTTCACCGGGATTCGTGGATATAATGAATTCAGCATCGTCATAACCATTCGCAGTATAAGTATTACTTCTGCTGAAAATCATTTCAAATTTGACATCCAAGAAGTTCAAAGCCATTAAGGCGGCTCTGATTTTAGAAGTCAATTCTTTTGCTTTTTGTTTTCTTATATCGGACAATCTGCATGATAGCTCCTCCAATCTCAACCTTTCTGCTTCTAAAGATTTACGAAGCCGATCAATATATGCATCATAATCCTTATACCTTAACAGCTTCTCCTCACATTCGGTTAAATATCTATGTATCTGTTCGATTTGATTTCCGTATTTCTGCTTCATATGATTAACTAAGTCCAGTCTCTTAGTTACTTCATCAAATTCTTCCTCATAATTATCCATAGAGGATAAATACTGGGATAAATCCTTATTAAAGTCATTCAAAAGAGCTTCAATATCGACAGCTTGTGTAAGCAGCTCCCCCAGCTTTTCATCATATTCAACAAGTCTTGTAAGCTGACGTACTGCCCTGCCTATGCTGTCACCTGCTCCATTCGCACTATTTCCTGTCAAGCCATAAACAGTCTGTAAACCCTCGGATATAGCATGAGCATTGGCATATTTCCTGTATAACGACGACAGCTCCTCATCCTCACCGGGTACCAAAGCTGCACTTTTGATTTCATTTATTTCATATTCAAGAAACGAGATTTCACGAAGTCTTTTCTCTTCATCAATACCTGCATTATCATATTCCTGCTTAAGTGCTGTATAAGCCTTATATGCTTCATGAAGCTCCTGTTTCAGATTACCTATATCATCTTTCGCATAACGGTCAACAATCTCAAGATGCTTTGCTTTACGAAGCAGCGACTGGTGTTCGTGCTGTCCATGAATATCTATCAAAAGCTCTGCAATTGAAGCTATTATACTTTGTGTAACATTTTCACCGTTTAATTTATATATACTTCTGTTTGGCATTATTTTTCTTGATATAATTATCTGATTGTCTTCAATCGGAATATCCAGATTATTCATAGCTTCATGTACTGCCCGGTCTTTAGTCTCAAAGACCAATTCAACAAGGGCATAATCTGCTCCGGTTCGCAGAATTCCCTTAGGTACTTTAGCTCCGAGTGCACAGTTAATTGAATCTATAATAATAGACTTTCCTGCTCCGGTTTCTCCGGTCAGTATGTTCAGATGATTTTTAAAGTAAACTTCAATCTCATCAATAATAGCAAAGTTCTTAACATGCAGACTTATAAGCAAATCGCAACCCCCTTAGCAGACACCCATGAGTTATTAAACGTATGTTCTGAAAGCATTCTATCATACCCACCGTTAATTATCAATTAGCACTT